>Ga0208410_1000391_pt1 | contig 25738 bp, 24 predicted proteins | sample ETN02SmetaG_3_FD_185787 | JGI IMG/M metagenome (GOLD analysis project Ga0208410, IMG submission 185787) | Marine microbial and viral communities from oxygen minimum zone, Eastern Pacific Ocean - ETNP2014F10-02SV257 (SPAdes) (version 2) | ecosystem: Environmental > Aquatic > Marine > Oceanic ... | reverse complement strand
CAATCACATCATTAATTAGGTAATCAAAATTATCCCTGTAATTACTTTTTATTTTTTTTAAATTAACTTCAAATGAATCATCTTTTTCTATTACTAAAAGTGATCTAGCTTTATTTTTAAGTATACTCTCTGTTAAAATTCCTGGTCCTGGGCCAATTTCAATTATATCTTCATCTTCAACACCAGACTTATTAACTATTGCGGAAATTATATTTTTATCATGAAGAAAATTTTGTCCTAATTTCTTTTTAGGTTTTAAATTATATTCTTTTATGATTTCTTTTAATGAATTTTCATAATTTTTTTTCATTTTTAATTCTTTTATTGTAAATCAAATTTACATACTTAATAGCATTAGTTAAACTGGAGCTATTGGCCTTATTTTCTCCTGCAATATCAAAAGCAGTTCCATGATCTGGAGAAGTTCTTATAAAAGGAAGACCGGCTGTAAAATTAATTGAGCCATAAAAATCAGAAGATTTAATTGGTATCAAAGCTTGATCATGAAACATGCATAAATTTGCATCAATATTCTTAAGTGCCTCTTTATGAAACATTGTATCAGCTGATTTTGGTCCGCTAATCTTGTTTCCCTGTTTTTTGAATTTATCTATTGTAGGTTTAATTATTTTAATCTCTTCATTTCCAATTGTCCCTTCTTCGCCACTATGTGGATTTAAGGAACTTACTGCTACTTTTGGATCGGTTAATCCAAAATCCAATTTTAAGGATTTAATATAAACCTCTATCGTCTTTTCTAGATTGCTTTTAGTAATTTTTTTTGGCACTTGAGAAATAGGTATATGAGTAGTTAAAGTTGCAACCTTTAATTTTTTATTTAACATTATCATTAAAGGTCTTTTGTTTGAGACTTTACCAAGATATTCAGTGTGTCCTGGATAATTAAAACCATTAATTATTAATGTTTTTTTCATTACTGGAAGAGTAACGATACCAGCTACTTTTCTTTGTTTAGCTAATTTAATAGATATATTTAATGATTCAATAATAGCAGGGACATTTTTATTATATGATTTTTTAAAACCAAACTTTACCTTATTTTTTATTGGTAGGATATTTAAGTGTCCTTTTGAGCAGTTATCGATATTTTCGATAATATTAATTTTAGTCAAAGAATTTAGTGATTTTATAGATTTAGCAGCCCAATCCGGATCTGTGATAAGAAAAAAATCTGGTAATTTCTTTTTGATGCATTTTAAAATAATTTCAATATTAATTCCACCAGGCTCACCCATTGATATTGCTATGGGAAGTTCTTTATTCAATGGCATTATCTATACTCAATTACTGCATCTCGTCTTAAGTCTCTAAGATATCGCCTAGACATCATACCAATTTTTTGTGCATAAATATTATCTTCTATTGCCTCTTTTGAAACCTGAAGACCTATATCATCTTTTCTATCACATATTAAAATTAAATTAAGATTTTCACCAATTTCCCTTATAGCAAGAGTTTGACCGGCATCTTTATTTAGCAATTCTTTATGTAAATCGTTTGGAAGGTCGCTTAATATTCTCGTGCCAATATAATTCACTTCTTTTTCATTATATTTCTCTATTAATGTATCTATTCTTTTACAAGAGACAAATTCTCCTGCAAAATTATTTGCATCTTCAGCATTATCCTTATTAAATATTACTGAAATTAGGTCATACTGGTTTCTTAATGGGTTTTTTCCTCCTGCTTTGGTGATATCGTTAAGACGAATAATATAATAACCTCCAGAAGAATTTATGGGATTTGAGATTCCTTCTTTAGTTAAATTTCTAACAGTATTTATAATTTCTTGATCTAATTGACCTTCAGCCACCCATCCAATATAACCGCCTTGCCCAGAAGTTGTAGATTGACTAAATTGTTGCGCAACTGCTGAAAAAGAAGCTCCTGATCTTAATTGTTCAACTAATCTATTTGCAAGAGAATTTGCTTCACTTTCTTCAGAAGAATTTTCGTAGCCTAAGAATATTTCAGATATCTCGTATTGGTCTTTTCCAATGCTTTCAATTGTTCTGTCATAAACAATCGATACCTCATCCTCATTTACGGTAACATAAGAGCCATATCTTCCTCTTACTATTTTATTCCATAATAATTCTGCTCTTATTTGATTTAGTAAAGTGTCTGGCCTAACTCCTTGAGAATTAATTAATTCAAGAATTTCATCTCCAGACATTTGATTGCCATTAGCTATTCTTTCTAACATTAATCCAACTTCTTGTTCTGAAGAAGGAACATCTAACTTTTCTGCTTCCTGAAGTTGAATTTTTTCATTAACTAGAGAACGTAGGGCTTGCACCTCTAATCTAGATATATTCTCTTGTGTGGGCTTTATTCCTGAAGTTGAAACAATTAGTTGAACTCTCTGCTGAACATCATATCTCGAGATTACTTCATCATTAACTATTGCTGAGATTGCTTGTATATCTTGAGAAAAAACAATAGATGGTAGAAATAATAAATTTATTATTATTAATTTAAATATCAAATAATTTTGAAAAAACTTGTTCATTCTATTCAACTCTTTCCCATAATCTATCAAGTCTTTTTGAACTATTAATATTTCCACCACCAAAAGTATATACTTTTAATTTAATCATAAATGAATTCGTTGGTTTTAAATCACGATATTCAGCAAATTTCCTTCTAAATCCTAGTTCAAAAGATATACAATCGTCAATATAAACGACAGAAAGCCTATTTCTTAATGATTTTTTTGTCTCTACATCATATCTTATAGCTCCTTGAAGAAGCCAATTTTCATTAATATTTATAAAATTTGCAAATCTAAGTTCTTTCTGTTCTTTTAAATTTATATATTCCTCATCATCAAGATGTGCATGTCCTAATCTAAATCCCCATCTTTTATAATTTCCTTGAATATCAAATTCTGATCTTGTGAGATTTAAGTCATCTTCACTCATTCTACCTCTGTATGAAATTGTAAGATTTTTATTTGGTTTATAGAATAAATCAAAAATTAAATCAGAAAAATCTTTTCTTAAACCGTTTCCTGTGTACATAAAGCTTAGATCAGAAAATCTATAACTTTGAGCTAATAAAGCCCTAACCACTCTATCTCCCCAAAAATGTGAAACTTGAATACCATAATTTATTCTGTTCCCATATTCCCATCTATCAAACCCCTGAATTCTATTATTGAAAAAAATATTCGCTGAATTTAATTCAAATGCAATTGAGTCCTCGTTGGGGATTTTCAAATACTCTTTATCATTTGGAGCGATTGTAAAATTAACTATTGGTTCTATTATTGTGTGCCCATTTGGAGAAACAACTGGGAATTTCCATTCTAAAAAATAACTGGGTAATATTCTAGCTACATTTAAATCATCACCAAAACGATTTGAGGAAAGAAGCCTTGATGAATTATTTGGGATATATTTTTTTGTTGATCTGTATAAATCACCCCTTAAAAAAACACCCATATCAATTAAATGGCCAGATTTTGTAATAGTATTTCTTTTCCATGAACTTTGAAGAGAAATTCTTTGTGTGTTTCCATCAGTTTTACGAATTATATTAGCTGAGTTGAATTTTAAGTTGAATTTTCCACCTAAAAATTCGAAATTAGGTTGCCAGATTAAATTAATAATTGGAAGTATGATGGGCTCGGAACCTTCCTTTTCAGGTAAAAGAAGAGTAAAATGTTTAGATTCTATATTTAAAGAAAAATTATCCCAATTTTTAGATATTGAAATTGAAGACATGATATCGGTTTTATCATTTAAATCAAATCTTCTTAAAAATGTATCATCTGAGACAAAAGTCCCATCAAAATCAATATTCCAATCATTCAAATTAAAATTTCCTCTTGCAGAAAAAGAACCTCTGTAGTCATAGCCAATCGCATTTGATATAGATGAAGGGCGTGGATCATCTAATGAAGCAACCTCAACATTTGAAATAGAATGGTTATTGTCATCATATTCAAAAACTAATTTTTTTCCTAAGCTCTCTAGTTCTGAATTAGTGTTAAAGGGTGAATTAATAACCGATTGCCAATCGCTATTTATATTTACTGTTCTTGCTTTAAAATTATCACTTAAAGAGGCTAAAATTCCATAAAAATTTATACTTCCATTTTTAAATTTTTGTCTCCATTCATTTTCAAAAATAAATGCACCTTTTGTCACAATCCAAGGTGTTATCGTTAAATCATAATCTTGTCTAAGATTTATAAAATAAGGTGTTTTAAGAACTAACCCTAAATCTCCAGAACTTACTAGAGAGGGAGCTAGAAACCCTGTTCTTCTTTTTATATCTGGACTAGGGTGTCCGGCAATTGGAACATAAAATATAGGTATCCCAAAGAGCTCAAATCTTGCGCCTTCATAAATAATATTACCATTAATCTCATCATGAATGATTCTATCTGCACGAACTTGCCAGGAAACCCTTTTATTATTTGAATCGCATTTTTTACATGGACTAAATAAACCCTTTCTAAGAATAGTGGCTTTACCGCTATTCCTAATTGCATAGTTTGAAGTTAAGACTGTACCATCTTTGGTAACTATTCTTGGTAATTCAATAATTCCATCATTTAGATTTGAAGAAATTTTTATTTTTGAAGCAGTAATAAGACCACCATTTCCTTCATTTATTCTTATATTGCCTTCAGCTTCAATAATATTTTTTGAAGGATCTAAAGAAACTTTATCTGCTTCAAGTCTATACCCCTCTCTTATTATTAAAACAGATCCTGTTGCTAGGATTTTTCCGCTATCATTAATATACTCAATTTTATCAGCTTCAAGAATATTTTGATTGCTTTGATTGGACTCAAGATCACTAAATGGAACTAGTATAAAAAAAATAAAATATGTGAAAAAAAATAATTTATTCATTTTTAGCTTTCTTCGGTATAAAGCAAAATAGTTATTGATCCAGTAATTGCAATAATGGGCGTTATTATTGCTGATAACAAAGGATTAATCGCTCCTGATGATCCAAAAGCAAGTGATACACTTGATAGTGTATAAACAGCTAAACCAGTAACAATGCCTCCAAAAATCAAAATATTAGTTCTACTTGTTCTAATGTAATTAATTGAAAATGGTGCAGCAGCTAAAACCATAGCTACCAAAAAAAATGGAAAGACAACTAAATTGAAGAACCTTGTTTTATGTCTTTGGGATGCAAAACCAGCTTCTTCGGCAATTGTAATAAAATTCGGCAATGCCCAGAAAGAAATAGTTTCGGGTGGAGAAAAATTTTCTTGTATTTGGTCAATAGTAAGATTTGTATTTATTGAATAATTCTTATAAAAAACAGTCTCTTCAGTTTCTTTTATCCATGCATTGGATAAAGACCATTTACCTCTTGATAATTTAGCATTATCAGCATCAATTCTTCGCAATAAATTACCATTTTCTTGATAATTAAAAAAAATTACATTTTCAATATTTCCATTACTTTTATCCATGCCAAGAGAATGAATTATATAATATGTATTATTTTCAAGATTTTCTTCTTTAAGCCATAAGCCATTTTCAGATAAAGTAATTAAACTGAGTTGACCTCTTAAATTTCTTGCTTCAAGTTCTTTAAACTTTGCAGATGTAAAAGCAATAAATGGCTGTAATGCTAGAATTAAAAATAATCCAATTATAGAAACAACTAAAATAGGAGGAGTAAGAATTTTCCAAATAGAAATACCACTCGAACGAATAATAACCAATTCAGAACTTTTTGCCATATTATAGAAAGCAGCTAAAGAACCAAACAATATTATAAATGGAAAAATCTCAAATACCATTTCAGGCAATTTAAGGAAAGCAAGTTTTATTGCTAAAATGATATCCCCATCACCTGCCTTAGATATTCTTCTTGAAAGTTCAGCAGTATCAATAATGAAAACAAATACTGTTGAAATAAGCAGTGAATATAACAATGTAGTTATATATTTTTTATAAAAATATTTAGCTAACGTTTTTGTTAGATTCATAATTTACGCCTTACTTAAAAATCCAAAATTTTCTCTGTAAAAAATTAAAACAGAAAAAAGACATAATAAAGGCAATATATATAAAGCAATAATACCGATTAAGCTTGATTGAGCAAACCCCAATAAGAAAAAATCAGTTATTTGAAAGGAAAAGCCAGCTGTAACAGCTAATATATTTGTTAAAGTAGGATTAGTTCTATATTGAATTTTGTTAATTAAGAAACAGAATGCGAAAAGAATTAAGACAATTGGGTGAAGTAATTGTGATAATTTATGATGCCCAACTGCCAGAAAATTATTAATCCTCTTTTTGACATACAGATCATTTTCCTTAGGAAAAAGTAATTCTCCTAAAAATCTCTGACTTGAGTCAAGATTAAAAATTTCACTTTGAGGAAGGAATTCTGAAAATGAATATTCATTCCTCTCAAACTTAACTGTTGTTATTCCTCCTGAGGGCTTAAGAGAGTTTTTATGTTGGATTGTTCCATCAATAAGAATTAGTTTCGATTCATTTTTTTCATTAAAAAATAACCCTTTTTTCGCTGTGTATGTGATTGAATTTTCTGGATCCCTGTTATCGTGAACTAAAACACCAATTATTGAGTTATCTCTCTCTTTGTTTTTAGCATATACAGTTAAACCTTTTGCAGGCATGGAGAACAATCCATCTCTTAAAATTGTACTTGAAATATCATTTTTAAGTTCATGCATTTTTAATTTTGAATATCTCATACCCGCAGGAGCTAGATATAATGATAGTATTAAGAGTAAAATTGATGTAATTGCCGAAAATAAAAGAAATGGTTTTAGGGCTCTAAAATTACTGATTCCAGATGATAGGATAATAATTGATTCATTATCTTTACCCATACTGTTTAATACGAATACTGTAGAAATGAAAAGTGCCAAAGGCAAGATTTGAGAGAGAATATTAGGCATTACTGAGATAGTTAGGCTTAAAAATACTGGAATACTTGCTCCTCGAATAATTGCCTCATCAAGCATTCTTAGAACTTGTGTAAGCCATGCTAGCGATAACATTGCGATACAAACGATCACTAAAGAAATAAAAAGTTTTTTAATTATATATTTATCTATACTTGCCATTGCTCTTAGATTATACACTACTTATCATAGAAAAGTTATAGTTAGGTTTTTAGTTATTTTGGAGAAATAAATGAAAGTTAAATTTGTATCGAAACTAAATAAAATGTCAGAAATTGTTTTTCTTGTTTTATCTAAAAAAAGCGAACTAAAAAAAACAGGGCTTTCTGATAAACATATAAAAGAGATAACAAAATCAATAGAAAATAAGGGTTTTGGGTTTAAACTTAATGAGATTATTGAAATAAATGGTATAAAAGATAGCAAACTAAAAACGGTTTATATTTGTGGTTTAGGAAATAAAACGAAAGACATAAATGCGTTAGATTATGAGAAAATCGGCGGAAAAATTACTGAATTAACTAAATTAAAAACTAAAGCTTCTGTAATCATTGATAAAGAAGTTAATAATAATGAAAATATAATGAGACTTGGCTATGGTTCAATTCTTGGTTCATATTCTTTTAATAAATATAAAACAAAAAATATTATTAATCATAAGATTTCATTAATAGAGATTGTTTCAAATAATCATACAAAACTTAATAAAGACTTCAAAAGATATACTTCTATCTCTGACGGTGTTTTTTACGCAAGAGATCTAGTTAATGAACCTAGTAATGTTTTATTCCCAAAAGCATATGCTCAAAGAATTCAAAAATTACGACAACACGGTTTAAAAATTGAAGTACTCGGTGAATCAAAAATGAAAACTCTTAAAATGCACTCGCTTGTAGGTGTTGGGCAAGGAAGTCAAAGAGAAAGTCAATTAGTAATAATGCATTGGAATGGAGCTAAAGCAAAGAAAAACAAACCTATTTGTTTTGTAGGAAAAGGAGTTTGTTTTGATTCTGGCGGAATCTCTATTAAGCCAAGTAATAAAATGGAAGAGATGATTGGTGATATGGGTGGATCTGCAGCAGTTGTTGGCACCATGCTATCACTTGCTAAGAGAAAAGCTAAAGTAAATGCCATTGGTATTGTTGGTTTGGTAGAAAATATGCCTGATGGTAAAGCTCAGAAGCCTGGTGATATAATTAAATCTATGTCCGGACAAACTATAGAAATTCAGAATACTGATGCCGAAGGAAGATTAGTTCTTGCTGATGCCTTATGGTATGCACAAAAAAGATTCAAACCAGAACTTATGATTGACCTAGCTACATTAACAGGAGCAATGGTTATTTCGTTAGGTAGCTTAATTGCAGGGTTGTTTTCAAATGATGATAAATTATCCTCAAAGTTAATTGATGCTGGAGAAGATAGTGGTGACCAAGTATGGCGTTTTCCTCTTAGCAAATCTTACGATAAGTTAATAAACTCAAAATTTGCTGATATGAAAAATATCGGGATGGGCGGAGCTGGGTCAATTACAGCTGCACAATTTCTTCAAAGATTTGTCAATAAAGTTCCTTGGGCACATTTAGATATTGCTGGAACGGCCACAGGTATGCCAAAAACATCAACAAATACAAGCTGGGCAACAGGATTTGGGGTACATTTATTAGATACTTTTGTTAAAAAGTTCTATGAGAAATAAGTGACGCAAATTATATTCTATAGTACGGCTCCATTACAGGTTGAAAATACACTTTTTACTTTAATAGAAAAATCCCTTGAAAAAGGTTATAAATCGCTATTGCTTTTTCAAAATAAAGAAAAATGCTCAGTGATAGATGAGAAACTATGGACTTATAAGCAAAATTCCTTTTTACCTCATTTATCAGAAGATGAAAAAATTTCTGATGAAATAGATATTCCAATTTATCTATCAACAAAAAATGAAAATCCTTATAAAGCTGATCTACTATTTTCTATTGATGGCTTTCTACCAGATAATATAAATAATTTTGAAAGATTAATTATAATTGTTGATGTTAATGATAAAGCTTTATTAGAAAAATATAAAAAATATTATCTTGATATTAATAAAGATTTCGAAGATATAGTCTTTTATAAATCCGATGATAATGGTAAATGGATTGAAGAAAATTTTATGAGGTAAAAATGTCTATAGAAAGAACTCTTTCAATTATAAAGCCTGATGCAACTAAAAGAAATATTACTGGAAAGATAATATCTTGCTTTGAAGATTCTGGTTTAAATATTGTTGCACAAAAGAAAATTTTATTAACTAAAGAACAAGCTGAAGGTTTTTATTCTGTACATTCCGAAAAACCTTTTTTTCAAGATTTAGTTACTTTTATGACCTCAGCACCAATAATTGTTCAAGTTTTGGAAGGCGAAAATGCAATTCTAAAAAATAGAGAAATCATGGGCGCTACAAACCCTGATGATGCTGAAGAGGGGACAATTAGAAAACAGTTCGCTTTATCAATCGAGGCAAATTCTGTACACGGTTCTGATTCTTACGAGACAGCAATTGAAGAAATAAACTATTTCTTTGATGAGTCTGAGATTATATAAATATTTCATTTATTCAATCTTCCATTGATTTCATCTAGTTGATTTATCGCTTCCATACTGTAAATTACCTTATCGTCATTGATTTGAATCAAGTTATCAGAAAATAATTTTAAACAAACTGGATATAAAATATGTTCAAGCTTGAGAACTTTGCTTGCTAGTATTTCTTCATTATCATTACTTTCTACTTTTGTTGAAACTTGGCCAATTATTGGACCTTCATCTACGCCCGCTCTAACAAGGTGAACTGTACAGCCAGATATATTTGTTTTAGATTCTATTACTCGTTTATGAACATCTAGCCCTTTAAAGTTAGGTAATAATGAAGGATGAATATTAAGTTGCTTATTAAACCAATTATTTACAAAATCTTCACTTAAAATTCTCATAAAGCCAGCATTGCAAATAAAATCTATATTATTCTGTCTAAGCTTCTTATCTAATTCATGATCAAAGTCTTCTCTTTTTTCATAAATTCTATGATCAATTACAGAGGTTTCTATACCGTTATTTTTTGCAAAAGAAAGACCCGAAGCTTTAGCGTTATTTGAAAACACTAATTCGATGCTTGCGGATCTATTATTTGTTTTACAAGATTCAACGAGTCTTTCCATATTTGATCCTCGCCCAGATATTAATATTGCTACTCTCATATTATTTATATTTTACAAGGGTGTTTGTGTTTTCATTATGAGTTATTTTTCCAATTAATGACGGTTCTTCTCCTAGTTCTTTTAGTTCATTTAGCAAATTATTAGTTTCTTTTGGATTAACAACTAAGATCATTCCTATTCCACAGTTAAATGTCTTTAACATTTCAGCTTCTTCTATATTTCCAGTCTCCTGAAGCCAGCGAAATATTTCTGGTTTTTCCCAGCTATCTTTATAAATTTCTGCCTGAACATTGCTCGAACCAAAAACTCTTGGTAGATTTTCTGTAATTCCTCCACCGGTTATATGGGCAATTGCATTAATTGCGTCAGTCTTATTAAGTAAGGAAATGATAGTTTTCACATATATTTTTGTTGGTTTTAAGAGCTCTTCACTAAAAGTAAATTCATTAAATGAAGTATTAGAATCTAATTGCGTTTTTGAAACATCTAGAATTCTTCTTACCAGTGAAAATCCATTTGAATGAACACCTGATGATTTTAATCCAATTATATCATCATTAACTTTAATCTCTTTCGGAAGTAAGTTTTTTCTTTCTACTGCTCCTACAGCAAATCCAGCCAAATCAAAATGATTTTCATCATAAAAACCTGGCATTTCTGCAGTTTCTCCACCAATTAATGCGCATTTAGATTGAATACATCCATCTGCAATACTTTTTATGACTTCTTTAGCGGTTGTTTTTGATAGAATTCCTGTAGCAAAGTAATCTAAGAAAAAAAGAGGCTGAGCTCCTTGGACTATTAAATCGTTAACACACATGGCCACAAGATCAATTCCTACGCCACTAACATTATTACTTTCGATTGCAAGAAGAAGCTTTGTTCCGACTCCATCAGTAGATGACACAAGCAGAGGATCATTAAATCCTAGTTTCATTATATCGAATAAACCACCAAAGCCTCCTATTTCAATATCGGCACCTGGTACTTTTGTTTCTTTGATTATAGGTTTAATTTCTTCCACAAGTTGATTTCCTTTTTCAATATCAACTCCTGAAGAAGAATATGTTATTGGAGAGTTTTTTTTATTCAAGATCAACCTATTGTAAAAGAAATTTATTATTGATTAATATAATTAAACAGTTCACCATTAATATTTATTTTGAGTTATACAATGAATCTTCCAAATATTATAACTATTTCAAGAATCCTACTAACGCCATATATAGTTTGGTTAATTCTGAGTGAAAATTATGTTTTAGGCTTTATATTTTTTTTAATAAGTGGTGTTTCTGATGCATTAGATGGCTTCATAGCAAAGAGTTTTAATCAACAAACTTTACTAGGGAGTTATTTAGACCCAATAGCTGATAAATTTTTAATTGTTTCATCTATAGTTTTGCTTGGATATAATGGGCATGTTCCTATTTGGTTAATTATTATTATTGTTTCCAGAGATATAGCCATTTTTGGTGCAGTAATAATTTCTTGGATGCTTGGAACTAATCTCAGAATTGAACCGTTAATCATAAGTAAGATAAACACTTTTCTCCAAATATTTTATATTGTTATTACATTTATAGTTATCTTAAATAATCAAGCTTTAAACGAACTAACCACATCAATTCATGGAATTACAACCTATCTTATAGCTATCTCAACAATTTTATCTTGGATGTCATATCTTAAGGTTTGGTTAATTAATGTTAATTCAGTAAATAAAAATTATTAATGGCTTTTTAATGAAAAACTCTAAACAACTTTATTTTGAAATGCCTAATAAAACCTCTTTAGGCGTAGAGGATTACATAGTTACAGACTCAAACAACTTTGCATTTGATTTAATTGCTAAAATGATAAAAGGCGAAATCAACTTTGGATTAATAAGCGGCCCACCTTATTCTGGGAAAACACATTTATCTAAAATCTTAATCAAAAGTGCTAGCAATTATAAATCTTCTTATATTGATAGAGATTATCAAAATATATTAGACAGATTTGAAGCTTCAGATATTTTAATCTTAGAAAATATCGATAAGGTTAAACATGATAAAGCTGAAAAAGATCTTTTTCATATAATTAACTTAGTAAAAGAAAATAATAAGAAATTATTAATGACCTCAAGGAAATCAATTTCTGAAATTGATTTAAGCCTTAAAGACTTAAAATCAAGATTAAACTCTACTCTTGAAGCCAAGATAAAAGAGCCAGATGATCAACTGATGGAGTTGATATTAATAAAAATATTTAATGATAAACAATTGAAAATAAACCCAAATGTCATTGATTTTTTAATGTCTAGGCTGGTGAGGTCATATAAAAGTATAAATTTATTTATTGAAAAAATTGATAAGTTTTCTTTAGAGAAGGGTAAAAAAATAACAATTCCTCTTATAAATGATTTATTAAAGTAATTTTATTTCTCGGCTTCTAAAACCACTTTATCATTTTTCATTTTTATAGATATTTTACCATTTTTAAAATCAAGAGCTTTTTTACCAAATATTTTGTATCTCCATCCTTTTAATGTCTTAATATCAGCTTGATCATCAAGCACTAACTCCTGAAGATCGTTTTTATTCGCTATTAGTTTCTGAGCAACACCATATTCTTCCGATATATTATCAAGTAGAATCTTTAGAATAGAAACTTTAGATGATATTCCCGTAGGAAGTCTTTTTAAAGGTTTGAATTTTGGCAGTTTTTCCTTTTTCATCGATTTTCCTTTATCAATGATCTGAAGAATTTCTTCGGTAAATTCTTTTTTTAAAGACCCCCTTCTATTGAAAGACCTTAGGTTATTGAGATCTTCCTCATTCTTTGGTTGAGAAGAACATAACTCATAAATTGCGTCATCTCTTATTATGTTACCTCTTGGGACATCTTTTTCTTGTGCTTTGATTTCTCTCCATTTAGCTAGCTCAACAAGAATACCAATTGAATTCCTATTCAAATTTCTATATTTCAATCTTTTCCACGAATCATTAGGATTTAAGTCATAAGTTTTTTTTGAAATTAAAATCTTAATTTCTTCTTTAAACCAACTCTCTCTTTTATTATTAATTATTTTATCCCTAATTAAAGGATATACTTCAAATAGATGAGTTACATCTGATATTGCATAATTAATTTGTTTTTTACTTAATGGTCGGTTTGACCAATTTGTTAGTCTAGATGTTTTATCAATTTTCTTTCCTAAAAGCTGAGAAACTAAATTTTCATACCCTATCGAGTCTCCAAAACCACAAACCATAGCAGCAATTTGTGTATCATATATATTTTTAGGGATTTTTTTTGTTAAATTATAGAAGATCTCAATATCCTGTCTTCCAGAATGAAAAATCTTAACTATTTCATTATTAATAAGTATTTTAAAAAAAGGCTTTAGATCTAGTTCCTTTGCTAAAGGGTCAATAATAATCTTATCCTCACCATTAAAGACTTGGATAAGGCACAATTTTGGCCAATATGTTTTCTCTCTTATAAATTCAGTGTCAACAGCAAGAAATTTTGATTTATTTAATTTAGAACATAATTCAGCTAAGTGATTTGTGTCTTTAACATAATGCATTAATGACTTATACAGAATAAAGCTTTTCTTGTCCTTCATAAAAATGTATTAAAGATATTTGTAAAAGATAAAAAAGATAAATGCATCAATATAGAACACATAATTGTAATGGCTTACGAGCTGAAGATATCAATCAAGAAGTTAGATTATCAGGCTGGGTTCACAGAAAAAGAGACCATGGCGGTCTTTTGTTTATTGATTTGAGAGATCATTTTGGATTAACACAGTTAGTTTTTGATCCAGATAGCAGTGCTTTCCAAGAAGCAGAAAAAGTGAGAAATGAGTCTGTGATAACAATTAATGGAAAAGTTGTACAAAGATCAGATGACACAATTAATAAAGTATTACCAACTGGAAAAATTGAGGTCTATGTCGATACACTTGAAGTAATTGGGAGTTCAGATGATATTCCATTACCAGTTTTTGGCGAACCTGATTATCCAGAAGAAATAAGACTAAAATATAGGTTTTTAGATTTAAGAAGAGAAACTCTTCATAAAAATATAATACTAAGATCTGAAATTATTAATTTTATTAGAAGCAAGATGATTGAAAATGATTTTCTCGAGATTCAAACGCCAATAATGACAGCATCCAGTCCGGAAGGCGCAAGGGATTATTTGGTTCCTTCAAGGGTGCATCAAGGTAAATTTTATGCACTTCCCCAAGCTCCACAGCAGTTTAAACAACTACTTATGACTTCAGGTTTTGATAAGTATTTTCAGATTGCTCCATGTTTTAGAGATGAGGATGCTAGAGCGGACAGGTCTCCTGGGGAATTCTATCAATTAGATATTGAAATGAGCTTTGTTAATCAAGAGGATGTTTTTGAATCAGTCGAACCTTTACTAAGAGATGTATTTGAAAAATTTTCTGAAAATATGGCTATAAACAAACAATTTCCGAGGATTTCTTATGCAGAATCAATTCAAAAATATGGAACAGATAAGCCAGATTTACGAGTAGAAATTGAACTTGATGATATCACTGAAGTATTTGTTGATTCTGGTTTTAAAATTTTTGCTGATCAAATTTCTAAAAATGAAAAAATAAAAGTATGGGCTATTCCTTCTAAGACAGGAGGATCAAGAGCTTTTTGTGATAAAATGAATAAATGGGCCATTGAAGAGGGCCAACCAGGCCTAGGATATATATTTTTTAAAGATGGAAAAGGGTCGGGACCAATTGCAAAAAATATTGGAGATGAAAAGACTGAATTCATTAAAAATAAATTCTCACTCGATGATGGCGATTCTATTTTCTTTGTTTGTGGAATTCCTAATAATTTCTTAGATTTTATATCCAGGGCAAGGGTAAAAATTGGAAATGAACTAGAGTTGATAAAGAAAGATTCTTTCGAGTTTTGTTGGATAGTTGATTTTCCAATGTTTGAGTATAATGAAGAATTAAAAAAAATAGATTTCTCTCATAATCCATTTTCTATGCCACAAGGAGGTTTAGAGTCCTTAGAAAATATGGATCCATTAGAAATTAAAGCTTTTCAATATGATATCGTTTGTAATGGCGTTGAATTGTCATCTGGCGCAATAAGAAATCATAGACAAGATATTCTTTTAAAAGCTTTTGAAATCGCTGGGTATGATATCAATGAAATTAAGAAACGTTTTGGAGCGATGTACGATGCCTTTGGCTATGGTGCACCCCCTCATGGTGGTATTGCTCCTGGTATTGACAGAATTGTAATGCTCATCGCTGGTGTAGAAAATATACGAGAAGTTATTGCTTTCCCTATGAATCAACAAGCTCAAGATCTTATGATGAATGCGCCATCCGAAATATCATCAGATCAGCTTAAAGAAATTGGCATTAAGATTATCGAGAAGAAAGAGTAGAATGAGTCTTAAATCATTATTTTTAGAAACTTTTACCTGGTGGAATAATCAAACTTTAAGTACAAAATTATTAACTTTATTTAAAGGAAAATTTGTTGGTAAAGATGTAAATGGAAATATTTTCTATATTAATAAAAAAAACAAGAATCAGAGATGGGTTATATATAATGGCTTGATGGATGCTTCAAGAATTGCAGCTGATTGGCATGATTGGTTGCATTATCGAACCGATGAAATACCAAATGAAAGTGACAAAAAGCCAAATTGGTATAAGATACATAAAGAAAATGCAACTGGTACAGTTGAAGCTTATAACCCTGATGAGTCAAAGAAAAATGAGCCAGAGATGTTGAAAAAAACTTATGAACCTTGGAGTCCTGAGTAAATATAATGCGATCAAATATATTTGAAACATTTATTGGAGCAATTGTTATTATATTGGCTGTATTATTTCTTTTTTACAGTTTTTCAATCACAGATAATAATGCTGAAGGAACTTATAGTATAAATGCTACCTTCAATAGAATAGATGGAATACAAATTGGTTCGGATGTTAGACTTTCTGGAATTAAGATAGGAAGTGTTTCTAAAAGTTCTTTAAATCAGACAACATATGAAGCTCAGTTAGCTCTGGTTATTGATAACTCAATAAAAATTCCCGATGATAGTTCAGCAAAAATTACTATGGATGGATTACTTGGGAGTAATTATATTTCAATTGAACCTGGAGGAAGTGAAATTTATTTAAGCGAAAATGATTACCTCCTTTATACGCAAGGATCTGTTGATTTAATAGGGCTTGTTGGTGAGGCTTTATTTTCAGTAGAAGAAAATTAATTATTCTTTTTATAATTTTCTAACCAGTTAATATCATAACTACCATCCTCAAAATCTTTCTGGTTTATTATTCGCTGAAAAAAAGGAATAGTCGTTTTTATTCCATCTATTACAAATTCATCTAGAGCCCTTTTTAATCTTTGTATGCATGAAACCCTATCTTTATCATAAATAATAAGCTTTGCTATTAAGCTATCATAATATGGTGAAATCTCTAACCCTGAATAACAATTTGAATCTACTCTTACACCGGGACCACTAGGAGCATGATAATTTGTTATTAATCCAGGTGAAGGTATAAAGCTATCTGGGTCTTCAGCATTTATTCTGCATTCTATTGAATGACCATTACTTTTTAGTGTGTCTTGATTAGTTGAGAGTTTATATTTAGCAGCAATTTTTATTTGCTCTTTTACTAAATCAAAATTATAAATTTCTTCCGAAACAGGATGCTCAACTTGAAGCCTGGTATTCATTTCCATAAAATAAAAATTTCCGTTCTCATAGAGATATTCTACTGTTCCGGCATTACAATATCCCATTGTTTTTAATGATTTAATTGTTAAATTGCAAATTTCATCTCTTTTCTTATCATCTATAATAACTGATGGAGTTTCTTCAATTAATTTCTGATTTCTTCTTTGCATTGAGCAATCTCTCTCTCCTAAATGAACTATATTGCTATACTCATCACCGATTACCTGTATTTCTATATGTTTAGGATTTTGTAAATATTTTTCAATATAAACTCTCTTATCATTAAAAGATTTTTCAGCCTCATTAGATGCTTTTTTTAAAGACTCATCTAAATCATCTTCTTTAAAAACCTTTATCATTCCTCGACCACCACCTCCTGACGAAGCTTTTATAATAATTGGGTAACCAAGTTCACTTGCTACCTCAAGACCTTCTTTTGTGTTGTTTATTTCCCCAGAAGACCCAGGAATAATTGGAAGACCAAGATTACTTGCTGATTCTTTTGCTAAGATTTTATCGCCCATCATTTTAATATGTTCAGATTTTGGACCTATAAATTTAATACCATGTGCTTCCAGTTTTTCAACAAAACCATAATTTTCAGATAAAAAGCCATATCCCGGATGAACTGCATCTGCACCAGAAACTTCACAAGCAGAAATTATTGCAGGAATATTTAAATAAGATTCTAATGATGAAGCAGGTCCAATACAAACACTTTCATCCGCTAATTTAACATGCATTGCATTTTTATCTGCAGAGGAATACACAGCCACTGTCTGCACTCCAAGTTCTTTGCATGCCCTTAAAACTCTAACAGCAATTTCACCTCTATTAGCTATAAGAATTTTATTGAACATTTATTCTATAATAATTAAAGGATCATCAAATTGAACTGGCTGTTCATTTTCGACAAGTATTTCTTTTATTATTCCATTTTTATCAGCAATAATATCATTCATTGTTTTCATAGCTTCAACAATCAATAATGTTTGTCCTTTATTAATTTTATCACCAATTTTTATGAATGGATCAGAATCAGGTTCAGGCTGAAGATAAATAGTGCCTACCATTGGAGATTTGATAATATTTTCGTTATCTTCATTAATAAAATTAGCGCTGTTGATGTCGCCATCATTTTCGTTCTCCTGGTTAGTAGAAACATTCGGAATTTGTGGTTTATAATTATTTCTTGCAACTTTAACTTTACCAAATTTATCGTTCTCAATTAGGATTTCAGATAAATCTAATTCCTCAAGCATGCTAGTTAATTCTTTAATAGCCTGTTTAATTTCTTCATCAATTATTTGATTTTTTGTCAAAATAAATCTCCATTATTTTAGCTCGTCCATAAGAAATTTAAGCGCATATAAATAACCTTCAATTCCTAAACCGCTTATAACACCAATTGCGGCTTTAGAAACATATGAATTATGTCTAAAATCTTCCCTTCTAAAAATATTTGATATATGTACTTCTACTACAGGAATTTTAGCGGCTAGTAGAGCGTCTAATAAAGCAACAGATGTATGTGAGTATCCTGCTGGATTAATAATAATTGCATTTGCCTTTTTTGAAGCTTCATGAACAAACTCAATTAGCTCTCCTTCATGATTTGATTGTTTAAAATAAATTTCAGAATTATTTTTTTTACCATAACTGCTTAGGGAATTTTCGATATCTTTTAACGATACATTTCCATAAATATCTGGCTCTCTATCTCCAAGTAAGTTTAAGTTAGGGCCATTTAAAACATATATTTTAATAGCTTCAGACATTGTTATTTTTACGAATCATAAAGATATCTAACCTTTTGTTAGATATTGCGTCAACTCTTTGAGGAAATCATATATGTTAGTTTGAAGAGATTAATTTCACAATTGTATCTTTATCTATTGCTCCAGGAATGACTTCGTCGTTTATAATAAATGTAGGTGTTCCATTTATATCGAGTTTATCAGCCAATATATAATTATCTTCAATAAATCCAATATCTAATTTATTCATATTTTCAATTAATAAATTGGGCTCAATTTTTATCTCACCAGCAAATGTTTTAATATTATCAATTGTAATCTTTCCACGATGATTAATTAATCTTTGATGCATTTCAAAATATTTTCCTTCATTAAATGCCTCATAAGCAGCCTTAGAGGCTAATAATGAGCTTTGTCCTAAAACAGGTAATTCAATGAAAACAATTTTTATGTTTTCATCTTCAGAGACTAATTCAATCAAATCAGAGAAAACCCTTTTGCAAAAACCACAATTATAATCAAAAAACTCATAAATTATTTTAGTTCCGTTTGGGTTTCCAATATAAAATTTTTGATTTTCAAGAAATAATTTATTTTTTTTAATTATATTTTTTTGTATTTCATTTTTTTTGTTTATTAAAATTTCTTCAGCAAGATTTATAAAGCTTTCTATTTCCTCAGGATGATTTTTTAAGTAATGGCTAATTTCTTTTTCATTTGTTTTTGAGTTTATTAGGTAATTAAATGAATAACCAAAAATAAAAAAAACAGCTAATAGAAAAATAAATTTAATAGATAGATTTTTTATACTGGGCATCTTTTCTTCCACTTTTGTTTGTTTTCAGAATCTAAAATTATATCTTCTGCTCTCATTAATAATGGGCCATTATCTTTCAAATTATTTTTAGATCTTTTTGCATGAAATGAGGCTAAGTTTACATCCCCAAGCACAAAATATCTTTCTGCAGAATATAAATCGGCTTTTCCAATATTGCCAAGTCTTGCTTCAACAATTGCTAACTGGAACCAAGCGTAAGAATTTTTTTGATCCTTTTTAATTACATTATTTAGCAAGTATTGTGCCTTAATATCATATTCTTTATCATTAAGCGCAAGGTAGGCTGACGCTAAAGCAATATTGAGTAATGAGTGACCGGTTGATAATTCAACAGCTTTTTCATAAGGTTCAATTGAAAGGCTTATTTTCCCAGACTCATAAAGAATTTGCCCTTTTAATTCATGGTACCAAGGGTTAGTAGGGTATTTATTAATTAATATATTTATTTGATCTATAGCTTGATTTGTTAAGGCCTTTCTATATAGAGCGACAGAAGATGCGTAAATTGCGTAATCAGATTCATTATTTTTATATTTTCTTATGATGTCATCAGGTCTCTTTAAAAAACCCTCGAGTTTTGCACGTATCATATTATATCTATAGATTAACTCTGATGAGTCTCTTTGATTGTAGAATTTTGAGTTTACTGCTTGATTCTCTAAAGCCATAATCCTTTGACGAGAAATAGGGTGACTGCGTACTCTAGAGCTTTGATTTCTTGCGCTTAATGCTTCTTGATCGGCAAAATTATAAAGAACATCGATCATGCCTTTTGAAGAAAGGCCAAGTCTTTCAAGATATTGGAATGCTGCTTGATCAGCCGCAGCTTCCTGACCACGAGAATATTTAGCAACCATACCTTGGGCAATTTGTTGACTCCCAAGTAAAATACCCTGTACAGCATCACTATCACCCCCAGCAACTGCAGCGCCAATTCCAAGGAGTAAACCTATAATCATCGGTGCCTGCGCTTTTTTTAAAGCAATATCGGATCTTGCAAGATGAGCGCCGGCTATATGACCTGTTTCATGAGCTAAAACCCCTCTAAGCATTGAAGGGTCTTCAAATTCCATTATAAGCCCTGTATTGACAAAAATTTTCTGACCACATGTTACAAATGCGTTTACTCTATTGTCATTAAATAAATATAAATCAACTGAGGAAGAGTTTAAATTTGCTACATTGACAATTGGCATTGTCATTTCCGACAGAAACATTTCTGTTTCTGCATCTCTAGCAATGCCTCTTCCATTAAGATCAGGTGTTACTAAAATGATTAAATAAAAGTGTATTAATAATAAAAATATTTTATTTTTCTTGATCATTTTAAGTTTTTACTTATTCCACCATCCTGTTTTTTTATCTTTAGTCTTTTTAGAGTCAGCTACTGGTGCTCCAATATAATTTTCATTTCTAACTTTATCAATTGGCTTAGATTTTTTAGCTTTATCATTAATCTTTTTAATCTGTTTTGTATCTGTAGCATTTTCATTTGAAACATTTTTTTCATCTACTTCTTTGGGGTTTTTGTTGATATTTTTTTTGTTATCATTCTTATTATGATCAACCTTTTTTTTAGAATTTTTTGAGTTTTTATTTGAAGAACTCTTGTTGTTAGGGTTGTTCTTAGTTTTAGGTTTTGAATTTTTTTGATTCTTATTCTGTGGTTTTTTATCTTTTGTGTTTTTATTTTTACCAAGAATATTTGCTTTTATATCAAATGAAATAATCTTGCACTCTTTTCCTCTATATTGATTATTACCAACTAACTTAAAATTAATTCCTGTGTCAGTTTCAAGTTTTGATAATTCATCTCGTTTATTGTTTACAATAAAGTTTAGAATTTCAATAGAAACCTCTACTTGAACAGTAGCCGCTCTTTTATCATTTGCTGCTTCACTGATCTCTCTTAATATTTCTAAGGCAATTGACTCAGGCGTTCTTAAAGAACCCTTGCCATCACAGTGAGGACAAATTTCATAAGAATTTTCTTGAATGCTAGATCTCATCCTTTGCCTAGACATTTCAAGTAGACCAAAAGAACTAATTCTTCCAACTTGGATGCGCGATCGATCAGATTTTAGGGATTCCTTTAATTTTTTTTCTATTGATCTACGATTTGCAAATTTTTCCATATCAATAAAATCAATAACAATTAAACCTGCCATATCTCTTAACTTAAGTTGCCTAGCAATCTCTTTAGAAGCTTCTAAGTTTGTTCTTAGTGCGGTATCTTCAATATTATAATCTCTTTTTGATGTCCCAGAGTTAACATCAATAGCCACTAAAGCTTCAGTTTGGTCAATGACAAGCGATCCACCAGATTTTAAAGGAACATTTTCAGCATAAATTGAGCTTAATTGATCTTGAATGTTATCTTTTTGAAAAATTGGTTTTGACTCACGCCATTTCTGCACTTTTTTAGCATGACTAGGCAGCATCATTTTCATTAATTCTTTAGTAACTTTGTATTTTTCATCACCTTCTACATAGATTTTATCAAAATCTTTAGTGTACACGTCTCTTAATGTTCTGTGAATTACACTTCCATTTTCATAAATTAAAGAAGGTGCGTTTGCTGAAAGGGTGTCCTCTCGTATTTTGTTCCAGCTCTTAACTAAGAAGTTATAATCTTTCTTAATTTCACCTGCAGTTGTGTTGCTTCCAGCAGTTCTTATGATTAAACCCATATCATCTGAAACCTCTAATTTATCTAGGATAGTTTTTAACTTTTTGCGTTCTTTGGGATTATTTATTCTCCTGCTAATTCCTCCGCCCTTAAGTGTATTTGGCATCAAGACACAATATCTTCCAGGAATTGATATATAAGTTGTTGCAGCTGCCCCTTTATTGCCTCTCTCTTCTTTAGAAATTTGCAAAAGAATGATTTGGTTTTTTTTAATAACTTCTTGAATTTTATATTTTACTGCTTTGCTTTTTTTTCTGTCTGATTCAATTTCTTCGAGTTCATCACCTCCAACATCATCAGGCTCATCAGACTCATCCTCTTTTGAAGAGATTTGATTTTCATCATCAAGATTTCCTCCACTTGAATTTTTTATTTCTTCCTTATCAGCTTGAGGAATTTGATAATAATCTGGATTTATTTCTGAAAAGGGAAGGAAGGCATTTTTATTTCCTCCGTAATCAAGAAATGCTGCTTGAAGTGATGGTTCGACCCTTATTACCTTGGCAAGGTAAATATTTCCTCTAATAGGTTTTTTAGCGTCAAATTCATAATCATAGTCTTCTAGTCTTTTGTCTTTTATTATTGCAATCCTTGTTTCTTCCTGATGGACTGCATCTATTAAAATTTCGTTTGTCATTTAGATAATCTCCGAATGCCAATAAATAATCTCTTATTAAAAAAATTATTTCCCTAATGTCAGGATATTTTAATGAAATATTCATGGCTTTTATTGTTTATGGAGGATATTACAAATCCTCTATATAAATCCTTTTTTTATAATTAAATTAAAAAATTATTTAATCATAGATAAGACTCCTTTATATTAATTAATCTTAGTTTGACAAGCTTCTAATAGATTATTCTTGAAAAATGATGATTTTTAACAAAAAAAAGATAATTATTTTTACAATATGTGCTCTATTTGCAACAGAAAATGTTTTTTCTAGTGAAAGATCTTTGATTTCAAAAATTAGGTTTTCTGGAAACAATGAATCGATAAGAGTTATTATTGATAGTAATAATTTAATAAAACATGAGATCTCAGCATTTAATAATCCTTCAAGAATAGTTGTTGATTTATATAATGTTAAGTTTAGTGAAGATTTTTCATTTCCCAAAGCAACTGGTGTAGTTGAAGGAATAAGATATGCTGAGTTTAATGCTAATACATCCAGGATAGTATTTGATTTAAATGAATCTCCCAATGTTAAGAATGTTAAGGTTTTAAAACCGAGCTCTGGTTCAATTAGAAGATTAAGTTTTGATATTGTTTCTAATAAAAAAATTACCGCTATTAAGAGTAAAAAGGTTAATAAGAATTATAAATTAAGAAAAACAATTGTCATCGATCCTGGGCATGGCGGTAAAGATCCCGGAACTTCTTACCCAAAGGTAGTTTCAGAAAAAGACATCGTTCTACGTTTTGCTAGAATATTAAAAAAACATTTATCTAGAAATAATAATTATCGTATTTTTCTTACAAGAGAAGATGATAGTTTTGTTTCATTAAGTGATAGGGTTAGCTTTGCTAAAAGTAAGAATGCTGATTTATTTATATCAATTCATGCTGATGCTTCTAGCTCCTCTAATACCAAAGGTTTATCTGTATATACCCTCTCAGATAAAGGTTTAGATAAGGAAGCAGAAAAACTTGCAGCAATTGAGAATTCTTACGCAATGGTCGGTTCAAGTTACAGCGGTAATTATTTAAGAAATGCTAGAAACCCTAGTGATTTTGTTAAATATCAAAGAAAATTAATAGATAATCGTTTTAAATCTACTAAGTTTGCAAGCACTCTAACTAGTAGAGTTAAATCTAAGACATCTTTACTAAATAATCCTCTTCGCTCAGCAGGCTTTGCCGTGTTAAAATCTGATGAGTTTCCAAGTGTTCTAGTGGAATTAGGTTTTGTAACAAATGAATATGATAGAAAGAATTTAAGAAGTGGGAACTGGCTCCAATCTATATCAAGCCAATTTGTTAATGCTATTAATGAATATTTTAAATAAGATGAAAAAATGCGAAATGATTTTTTAAAATATATAGAAGGTATAGAGAATAATATAAATTTATTAAGGGGGTATCTTTGACTGGGATTCCTCCAAAAATAGGTTAGATAAACTTAATAATTTAATTGAAACCGGCGATATTTGGGATGACCAAAAAAAAGCCCAATTAATAATGCAAGAAAGATCAAACTTAGAGAATTCTCTAAATATTTATTCAGAGATAAAAAATGAATTGGATGAAATTTCAGAATTAATAGATTTATATAACAGCGAGAGTCAATCATCTGAAGAGTTTGAAGAGGAAATCTTAACATCCTTAAATAAGTTATCTGAGCATGCTGAGCTTGCTTTAATAGAATCAATGCTTTCTGGTGAAGCTGACTCTAATTCAGCTTATCTAGAATTTCATCCTGGCGCTGGAGGAACAGAAAGTCAAGATTGGGCACAAATGCTATTAAGGATGTATTCAAGATGGGGAGAAAGCAGGGGATATAAAATTGAAGTTATTGAATATAGTGCAGGTGATGAAGCTGGCATTAAAAGCGCAACGCTTAAAGTGATTGGTAAAAACCCTTACGGATGGTTAAAAACTGAATCAGGGATCCATAGATTAGTTCGTATTTCTCCATTTGACTCACAAAAAAGAAGGCATACAAGTTTTGCAAGTGTATGGGTTTATCCTGAGATTGATGATAATATCGAAGTTGATTTACAGGAATCGGATTGTAGAATAGACACCTACAGATCATCTGGTGCGGGAGGTCAACATGTTAATACGACCGATAGCGCCGTTAGAATAACACATACCCCAACAAATATAGTGGTTCAATGTCAATCACAAAGATCTCAACATAAAAATAAAAGCACTGCTTTATCTATGCTTAGAGCAAGACTTTATGAATTAGAGCTCCAAAAGAAGGAAGAGAAAGCTCAAGAAATTCTTGATACCAAATCTGAAATAGGTTGGGGGCATCAAATTAGGTCTTATGTATTGCAGCCATATCAGATGGTTAAAGATTTAAGAACAAATGTTGAAGATGGAAATACCCAAGCAGTTTTGGATGGAAGAATTGATAAGTTCTTAACAAGCGCGCTTTCAAGAAAAATTAGTTAAGAAGATTTAATTTTATTAATTATATCTTCAACATGGCCTTTTACTTTTACCTTTTCCCATATGTATTCAATTTTAGATTTCTCATTTATTAGAAAAGTTGAACGCTGAATGCCCATGTATTTTCTTCCATACATATTTTTTTCAACCCAAACACCAAATTTTTCAAGGACTTTGCCACTCTCATCTGATGCTAGAAGTATCTTCAATTCTTGTTTGTCAATAAATTTATTATGAGTTTCTATGCTATCTTTAGAAACTCCAATTATTTCAGTGTTTAATTTTTTGAATTGTTTAATTTTGTTGCTGAAATCTTTTGCTTCAGTTGTACATCCAGGAGTATTATCCTTGGGATAAAAATATAAAATATATTTTTTATCTTTTATATCTTTACTATCGAGTGAACTTCCATCTGATAAAGGTATTTTGAATTTAGGAACCTTATCTCCAATTTTACA
>Ga0208410_1000390_pt1 | contig 25822 bp, 29 predicted proteins | sample ETN02SmetaG_3_FD_185787 | JGI IMG/M metagenome (GOLD analysis project Ga0208410, IMG submission 185787) | Marine microbial and viral communities from oxygen minimum zone, Eastern Pacific Ocean - ETNP2014F10-02SV257 (SPAdes) (version 2) | ecosystem: Environmental > Aquatic > Marine > Oceanic ... | reverse complement strand
CTCGTAGATATCGTGTGCCCCCAAATTCCCACAACTGCACAGTTGTTAACGACTAGAGGACATGTATTGGCGAGGTGTCCACTCGAGAATAACGCGGTTCCGACTGGGGACGATTATACATTCGATAAACAGGCAAAACTCATGACTCGTAAAACAAATTATTTTAACCCCATCTCGATCAAACGATTGGATTTTTCATTCTACGAGCTTGGTGCAAACGATGTCTACCAAGGACTCCAAAATTCGCGTGAATGGTCTATTACATTAGAAGTAACGACGATCGACACGAAAGAGAAACCAATAAATAAAGATCAACAAACACTGGATGCACTTAAAAAACTTATCAGGAAGATTGATGAACTTAACAAAAATGTTCGTAAACTTCCGGATAAGGAGGATCTTATGGAATTGGAGATAGAAAAGAATAAGAAATACCCTTTCAAATACCTCGTACTTATAATAGCCTTAATAATTGGTGGTTATGTATATATGATAAACAAGAAACCATCTATACCTGTAGGTGCACCTATGGGCGTACCTATGGGCGTACCTAGACCAATTATGCCTCGGTAGTTGCCTTTGTAACTGGTTTGGCCTTAGCCTTTGTGGTTCCCTTTACCTTCTTGACTGGAGCTGACTCTTCCTCTGGAGCAGCTGGTGCTGGTGCTGGTGCTGGTGCTGGTGCTGGCTCTTTTGGAGCGGAGCTTGGATCGATAATGTTTAAGATTTTCGTCAGCATCTCATAGACATGCGCCTTTTTAATACGAACATGAGAGAGTTCGGATTCAATTTCCTGACGAAGGGCTTCCATTGTAATATACATAAAAGCAAGATAATCTTTATACTAAATGATATTCATCGGACCCCCATTACTGAGTGGGATTGGTCAACACACTAAAAAATATATGGATCTATTTCCTGGAAGTATATATTACCAAATAAATGACGAAATACCCGAATGTGATCATGGTTTTATATTTGCACTACCCCTGCCAAATTGGATAAACAAGATACAAGAAATAAAGAAAAAAGTGAAAAATATCATCTGTATGACGGTGTGTGAGACTCAGCCAGTACATGAAGACTATGGATTACTATTTAAACAATTTGATCGTATAGCATGTCCGAGCAAATTCTGTAAAGATGTTTTTTCAAAACAATTTCCAGATACTGAATTTTACATTATACACGCTCATATACCGTATACCCGTCCATATGTATTCTACCATATAGGAAATATACTAGACAATAGAAAGAATTTTAGACATATCTTAGAAGCATTCATTCGCCTGAATAAAGAAGATACTCGTCTAGTCGTGAAAGCGACGTGTAAACAACCAATTGAAATACGTGTTAAAAATGTAGAAATTATAAATGGACTTCTACCCGATGAAGAATTAGACAGGATTCACGCCTATGGAGATTGTTATGTCGGTTTTAGTTCTTCGGAGGGGGTGGGTATGGGAGCAGTAGAGGCGGCAATCCGGGATAAACCGGTTATTTGTACAGAATATGGAGGAGCGTCTGAATATATCAAAACACCATATATGATAAATTGTAAACTTCGAGAATTAGAGAAGGATGACTTTCTGTATAAAAAGGGTATGCAGTGGGGAGACCCCGATTTCAATCAACTCACGGAATTTATGAAGGATGCGTATAATAAGCGAATTGTGTACATGGATCATTCACACACAAAACATTTGACTAGTAAAAAGAACGTATTAGACGAATTCGTCGCTAATATAGTTAGTGGCATAAACGATAACGCCTGTTAAAATAGCTCCAGACGCGATGGAACCCTTTTGAGATATTAACATCATAACAATATCGTCTATAAACTTAATACCAGTTGGTGTTTTTAAAAGTTCGGGTAAAAGTTGGGAAATCGCCATGTATAAAATCATAGCTATGATGACTGGTCTGAGTGTTTCCTTTTCTAACATTTACAATATACCTATATTTATTTTTTGTGCTTTCTACAGAAATCCCCACATACCGCCTTAAACCCACACCTCTTACCAGCCAGTGTAGTCGCCTGGCATTTATTTATTTGTGAACGCCCTTGGGTAGTTTCTTCCATTCTATCGATAACCTGTATAACCCGCTTTGATTTTTCTAATTTTAATTGTAAACTTTTCTGAGCCATTTTATAAACAGCTTTAGCCAACACCAAACATTTCTCATCCGGAGTATCTACATCATACATCCGCATGGCATCCTTTAGATGATCGTCGTAGGTCTTGATCATTGTATGATCTGCAATTTAAAAATACACATCTTAACTTAGGTTAAAAAATGCACGCATTAATTATAAAATGCACATCGTGTGTAAATATAAGTGTTATATATGCGAAGCACCATTAAATATTAGAATAAACTCTAATGATTGGAGAATTAGAAAAATTATACGAGAATACAGAATCCCCCTATTTCTATATAATAATAGAATGTTTCTAAAATCCCTTACCAAGGGAAACCCAAAAATGCGTCGAGTATGTTACTCCTGTTTCACTAATAAAATTTCATTCAGTTCCATGATTCGAGAACGTGAATGCGGAATAATTAAAAATGTTAAACCCGTATCATTGGCAAAAACAACGGATGAAATACTCGCATGGTTCAGATTGCTTGAGAGGTATGTTAATTTTCGCATACGTGAAGAAACAAACTTAAGTAATAGAGAATATAACCAAAATAGAACACATATAAGATGGTAGAGAAAGTTCAAAAGCTTACACATATTGAACATATACTCAAACGGCCGGATTCGTATGTGGGACCAGTTGAAAAATTGGGTGAATATTATTGGATATTAAATGGTGATGGATTTGAAAAACGGATTGTCATGTACTCACCGGCACTCTTAAAAATATTTGACGAAATACTGGTTAATGCGATTGATAGAAACTCTCTTCACCCCAAAGAAGTGACGTCTATTTCCGTATCCGTTGATAAAAATATAGGTTCTATACGCATAGAAAACAACGGTCCTCTCGGGGGTGTCGCTGTTAAAATGCATGAAAAGGAGAATGTGTGGAACCCGGAACTTGTGTTTGGACATTTATTAACGAGCACCAATTACGACGATAGTCAGAAAAGAATCGTGGGTGGTCGAAATGGGTACGGTGCCAAATTAACGAATGTATATTCCTCTCAATTCAGAATTAAAATCAAAGACCCTGTAAATAAACACATTTATACACAGGTATGGGAGAATAATATGACAAAATGCAACACCCCCAAAATAAAAAATTATTCTGGTAAATCTTCAAGTGTGTGTATTGAATTCATCCCGGATTGGCGTCGTTTTGGAATGAATGCGATGGAGGAAGATATTTATAAAATATTCGAAAAACGTGTATATGATTCGAATATATGTACATCTCCCAATTGTAAAATCTCGTTCGGGGATGCAATCTTACCAAAATGTTCGTTCAATGAATATACTAAAATGCATACAAAAACAGATGAAATTTGTATGACCATATCCAATCGTTGGAGCGTCTGTGTAGCTCCATCGAGCGATGGATTTGAGCAAGTATCATTTGTAAATGGTATATGTACGACAAAGGGTGGTACGCACGTGGATCACGTTGTTGGAATTATATCGAATGCAATCATTGACGAACTGGCTAAAAAAATAAAACTCAAACCCCAACAAGTCAAGAATTGCTTTTCTATTTTCGTAAAAGCGACACTTGTTAACCCGAGTTTCAGTAGCCAAGTCAAATCCGAGTGTACTTCGAAATCACAAAGTTTTGGAAGCAAATTCGAACCACCCAAATCATTTATTAAAAATATACTCAAAACGAGTGTACAAACAGAACTCCTAGAATTATCCAAATTCAAGGAAATGAAAGAACTCAAAAAGACGGATGGAACCCGCAAATCCAAAATAACGGGCATCCCCAAATTAGATGACGCAAATAAAGCGGGTACAAGTAGTTCTGGAAAATGCACACTAATCATAACAGAGGGAGATTCGGCCAAAACACTCGCTGTCGCGGGACTTTCTGTTGTTGGGAGAGACTATTATGGAGTATTCCCTCTTAGAGGAAAGCCAAAAAATGTTCGTGATGCGAGTGTTAAGCAACTAACAGAAAACAAGGAATTCAGTGATTTAAAAAAGATTCTTGGTCTTCAACAAGATAAAATATACACATCTCTCAGTGAACTCAGATATGGGAGACTTATGATTATGACAGACGCCGACGCGGATGGGTCGCATATCAAGGGTCTAATCTTAAACATGATTCATTATTTCTGGCCAAGTCTACTCAAATTAAATTTTGTTGTGAGTATGGTCACACCCATAATCAAGGTATCCAAGGGATCCCAGACTATTTCATTCTACACAGATTCAACGTTTAGACATTGGTATGGTAGCGGAAAACCTGGGTGGAAAGTCAAATATTACAAAGGTCTTGGTACATCCACTTCAGCAGAAGCTAGGGAATATTTCAGAAAAATACAAGATCTCACCGTAAAATTTGACGTCGATTCTGAAACGGATGAATCTATGCTACTAGCCTTCCACAAAACAAAGGCAGATTATAGAAAGGCGTGGCTTGTTGAAAGCTCCGAGAAACCATCCTCAGAATTAGAGGTACCCTATGGAAATATAGGTCAGCTTGATATCACATCATTTATTCATAAGGATCTCGTAAATTTCAGCTTAGCAGATTTAAAACGGTCTATCGCACACGTATCAGACGGTCTAAAACCGTCGCAACGAAAGATCCTATACGCATGCTTCTCTAGAAATTTAACGAACGAAATGAAAGTTGCACAATTGGCGGCATATGTTTCTGAAAAAACAAGTTACCATCACGGAGAAGTGTCGTTGGCTGATACAATCGTAAAACTAGCAAATGATTACGTTGGATCAAATAATATAAATCTTTTAGAACCCATTGGACAATTTGGTACGAGACTCATGGGAGGAAAGGATGCGAGTCAAACGAGATATATTTTTACGAGGCTGTCTAGAAATACAAGATCTCTATTTGATGTGCGAGATGACCCCATATTAAATTACCTCGATGACGATGGAAAACCTATAGAACCAGATTTTTATGTACCAGTTATTCCAACTGTATTGGTAAATGGGACTGAAGGCATAGGTACGGGGTTTAGTAGCTATGTACCCCCATTTAACCCGAAAGATATATGCAACAACATAGAGCGAATTCTGTCGAAAAGGCCCATCATCCCAATGACGCCATGGTTCAAAAATTTTAAAGGTCGAGTTTTTACAAATAACGCGGGTATATGGATAACAGAAGGGGTGTGGAAAAAAATGCATAATAAATTAATCATCACGGAACTACCTCCAGGACATTGGACGCAGAATTACAAAGAATATCTAGATACGCTCGTCGAAGAGAAAATCATCAAAGAATACACAAATAACAGCACAACTGATGAAGTTCATTTTGAGATAATGGGATATACAGGTAAAGACGCCGATGTAGTCAAAACATTCCGACTTCAAAAATCGGTCCACATAACCAATATGCATTTATTTCACCCAAAAAAGGGGATTCATAAATATACCAGTCCCGAAGAGATCTTAATAGATTTCGTAGAGATACGTTTACTTACATACAAAAAAAGGAAATTACATTTATTGCAAGTACTTGAACAGCGAGCACTTAAAAGTGATAATATGTCTAAATTTGTTGATATGGTTATTAATGAGCGTCTCATCGTTTTCAAAAGAAAGAGAAATGAATTAGAAAGTGAGATGACTCGATATTTTCATCGAATTGATAATTCGTATGATTATCTCCTCAATATAAAAACATACCAGTACACACACGAGGCTGTGCAGTCTCTCAGGGAAGAAACTGCAAAAACGAAGATTGAGCTCGAAAAAATGAAAAATACAACACATTTAGAAATGTGGAAAACAGATTTAAAAATTTGTAATTAATAAGTAGTATGTGTGATATAGAAGGCTCGAATACGGGCGCACTCCTATCCCTTAACGCTATAGGAAAGCAAGATACTTACCTATTACACGACGACCCAGAACACTCGCAATTTAGATATGAAAATAAAAGACATTCTGATTTTATTAAATATCACAGAAAACGAAACATATCCAAACCAGGATCAGCTGACATAAATTGGCCATTTAATGAAACCATTAAAGTTACGTATAATCCTCGAAATATGGGAGATCTCCTCAGTAATCTTTACGTAAGCTTTGAATTACCACCCGTAACAGACACGGGATATAACTATGCTGATCAAGTGGGAAGACTTATATTCAAGTCTGTAAAAATGAGAGTTGATGAATTGGTCGTTGAAACGTATCATAACGATTGGGGTATTATATACGATCAACTCTACCTAGATGCATCTGAAAAACGAACAAAAAGATACACTGTAAATAGAAACCTCGCGGAAGGGACATCGGTACCCGAAATTGGTGGTAACGACAACAAACTCCTCGCTGGATATACATCAAAAGTGTTCATACCAATCCCATTTTTCTTTTCACGGAAATATGAAGGCGATGAGTACGAAACCAATAACCCAAACCGCCCATATTTCCCATTGTGTGCGATACATAAACAAAAGATAGAATTTGAATTCGAATTTCACCCCACGTCATTTTTTACTGATTATTCCTCACTCACACTCGATAAATTCGATGTCATTACGGAAGAAATAACATTAGATACAAGTGAACGATTGTATTTCATGAACCAAAAAACATCCCTCATGACTGATATCGTTAAAAAACATCCATCTATGGAAACTACTGCAAATAAAGACACCATAAAAATGGAACTAGTTCCAAATATACCTGTAAAAACCTTATTTTGGTTTTTTAGAGATAAATCTTATGAAGATGAAACGGTCGCACGAGGTACACTTTCTTCAGACAACAGATTATACCATTTCCACAATAGATTCAATTTTTCTGCGAGTACACAGTGGACATTTTCCAATTCGTTCTTCAATCCCGTATTAGACGAAGCCAAAATATATATAAATGGACAAGCATTACCTAATATTACAAAGGCCGACCATACATATTTTAAATACATAGTCCCCTTTACGAATAGACTATCTAGACCAGAACGAAATATTTATACGTACAGCTTCTCGATGAATCCAGTTAATGTGGAACCTTCGGGAAGTCTTGATTTTAGTCAGCTACAATCGAGTAAAACTGTATTGGATGTAAAGTTAAAAAGTGCGGCTCTTACGAGTGATCGGGTGTACAGTCTGCACGCATACTATGTGGGATACCAAACGTTTTCATTTGAAAATGGATTTATGTCTCTTGCTTATTAAATAATTGATTGCGATGATCTTGGATATACTCGATTATATTATTTTTAATACACCATCTTATGAAATTTAACTGCGCAACAGTCGTATTAATCTCATCAGATGTACCCGGGATATTATATGTAATTTTCTGAGATCTGCAAAATGGATCGAAAAGTTTTTTTGAATAGCCATCGAGTGTGGATTTATACTGACAATGAACACTAAAATATTTTCCATCCCTCGTTTTATAACTCAAATTTGTTTTTTTTGAATAATTTGTGATAAACCATTCTAGATTTCTAAGAGAAATACCTCGAGTCTTGTTCAAAATTTGTAAAAGTGTAGCTCTATTCTCTGGGGTTTCATAAAAATGATCGATTGATGTTAAAAGAATATCTGATTTGTTCATTATTAATGAATAAATGCAATTCTCTAAACCCCTTTTAAATAATCACGCAATTGGCCACCGTAAAGACCGCTTGGATTCTGAAATAGTGTCACCTGTATATACAACACTTCTAGCCATTAAATAAAAAAATGGCTCATAATGTTCGAATAAGAGTCTCATCCCCCCGACCATCATGATATTTCCATCTAAAGACCCATCCATATAATTGATATTTGAATCCCCGCACATACGTTCATAATTCTGGCCCCATTTAAAAATCTCATTGCTACAATTAATAATTGTGTCATTTTCATCTGACCACGCAACGATGTGTCTAAAATCCGCCCTCGAATTATCGAATAATATAATAGTTCTGGGTCTATCCATATTCAAGATCATATCAGCCACACATTCATAATTAATAGCTTGAGACAAGTTTGGCGAAAATGTAAACATTGGATCTTTATCGTATACATGAAGCTTGGTAGCTCTTTGAATTTTATTCGCTATAGAAAAAATTTTCGGATGGGACACACTACCAATTAAAGCGTACGACGACATATCTATTACTATATTTCAGTTGCAACAGCTACTTAGGTGTTGTATAATTCTTATGACGTTCTTCCCAAAACTTTTTTACCATAAGTTCATTATATTCCTTCTGCCTAATTGGGTATAACATATCCCCTTGCCATCCCATTTTAGATATATTTGATTCATAACACCATGGATATATTTTTTCATCGTATCCTATGAAATTAATTGCTTTTACACCCGATTTCATACAATCTACACATGTGTGAAAATTATCGTCTATCAAAACATTTATTGCCAAACTCCGACATATATCTGCCTTGGATATCTCATCTTTTGTATAACTGTCCGTTAAAATTACGTCGCTAAATACATTTGGAAAATGGTGACTAAGCCAATACTCGGTTTTCTCTCTAGAAAAATTCTGACGACCACTAAGTGCGTATATCTTAGGAGAAGAACGTTTCATACGATACATAGCATCCCGAGAATATGGTATTGGTTCCAAATTAATAAACTCTTTCGTGTTATAAAATGTTTCTACCATATCACGGGATTCCTCTTCTGAAATATTAAACATTTCTCTATAAACATATTCATATTTAGGCTGAGTTGGCATTTTTAATCCACGCCACCTGGCCATTGGTTTAACAAATGGAACGAGCACTTCATCTATATCTATAGCAATTCGATGGTTCATTACTTTTTTATAACAAATTATTCATAGTCTCTAATCGCAACACCCACGGGAAATCTGGGTACGCCAATATCTGTGAGGTTTTGAAACCGAACAGTGAGCATTTTTCCAATATATACATCTCTGTTTGTATACATATATTCTCTGTTTTCGATAGTACCTTCAGGTCTGGCCGTAAATTCGTTTCCATCTTCGGTCTTACACAACCACACAACGGCATTGGCGTCTCTCCCATGACCAGTCTTTGCGCCAATAATCTCGTATTCCTCTGTTTGAAACGTCTTAAATTTAAGAAGATAATTACTTCGTGCTCCAACTTCGTAAATACTCTTACGGTCTCTGATCATGATTCCTTCGTATCCCATCTCTACAAATTTGTCATGGAGTTTCGAAACATCGGACTTATTATTCACGGACATCGTCTCCACAACATGGCATCCCCGACGAGGGATATTAATTTTTTCAATACGTTCTTCAAATGTTAAATCCGGTTTATTGATATCGAAATAATCAAAAATATGAAATTCGAGATCTTCTGGATTCGTTTTAAACATACTCGTGATCTCTTCAAAAGTCTTGTTTGGGGCATAGCATTCACCGTCCAAATACTCACCAGGTTTGAGACTTTGTGAAAGATGGTCAACTCCCTTCACGGGCTTACCTGTTCTTGAAAAACACCCCGCACTGGATACAAGTAAACGAATACCATCCAATTTAGGTTGAACATAAAAGGGTGTTGATATATACTTTTTTCGATCATCCCATTTATTTGCAAGCATTGGAAGAATGGCGGTCGCCTTTGTTTTTTGATTTTTCCACATAGTTTTGGCTCGTTTCGTGGCACTCTCGTAGCCGAGAGGTACCTGTGTCGTAGAAATGGATTCTTTCCCACCAACAATACCCGTTGTTTTCAGGATACACCAACACCCATCAATTTCTTCGACTCGAATATCGAGAAAACGATCTCTGCCGCTTTTATCTTTTGTAAAAATTGTTTCCATTATAATAAGAGCGGATGATTCCGGTTGTAAATTATGAAAGGTTGGAAAGACTTAGGCCTCCACAAGACACCATAATTCCATTCGATGCAAATACGTTATGTATTTTGATAATATTGATATGTATGTTAGTGCTATATAAACGATATATAGGTGTCATTCAATCGCATGAACGACGTTATACTTAATACAATCCTCTGGACTCAAATAAATATCTCGTTTCATCAGTCTCTTAAATATCTTACTGGGAATGTTCGCTTTTTCCTCGTATGTTTTGGTGAGCATACCCATAATTTTATCACACCATTTCATTTCATCGCGAACTTCTTCATATTTACCCCAAAATGCACCGGTCGATATTTGATGAATAAGAACGTGTGCATTTCTTCCAATACGTCGTTCACTCCCACCCAATAATATAAATGTACCAGCGCTCGAACACGTACCTTGTGCTATCGTAGTCACCTTTACTCTAGATTTTTCGAGTATATTCATGGCGCTCAAACCAGCGAAAAGGTCTCCCCCCTCCGTACAAATATGGATACGGATATTTGGTTCATACCCCACATACTCAGCGGTCTTTTTAAGAAGATCTATCTCGAGCTTCTTAAATTCCTCTATAAAATCCAAAATATCTTCATTCGTGATTGGACCAAAATAAAACATCTCATTCCCCGTGACGCGTGTGATCTTAAAATCCTCATCCTCGTCTTTACTACAACACGGGGGTGGTGAAAGTATGTTCATTACTAATTATAAGCTAATTATCTTTATTTTACTTAACATTAATTCAGTTATTTTTCGATATCTTCTAATTTGTCTATCCTAATAGCCCACTCGGATTCCTCTTTGAACTTTTTATAATCTATTTCCTTTACACCAAACCGTTCCATGATATATTTTTTTAAAGGGTTGATATTTTTTGGACTCTTTTTATTTGGTCGTTTTGGTAATTTCTTAAAATATGGATTATTATTCGCAAAAACACCCAACGCATGCATACTTTATATATATAGTTATTTTATTTATTATCTTCTAAATAAGTTCTAAATTTTTTCTTAATATTAGAAACTTCTCTCTGTTTCAGCTTATTACATAATGCGAGATGATTGATTACATCGAAATCCGAAGGCGCCAGATTATATTCCTCTAGTTTACCAACATCCCCATTTTGTGCATATATTCTCAAAAGTGCTAAATGTTGGTGGTCCATCTTAGAAGTAAATGATCGTGTTTGTATACTCCGTAACTTCTGAAGTCGCATTTTATAATTTCCATATTTAGACCACGCACTACCCGGTCGCAGTTTTTCTGGAACTAATGGTTCCCCCAAAGTATATTTTGGAATAGAAACCGCACACACTATAAAATAATACATTAATTCCCACGATCCTTTATAAATCCCTCCATCGAACACATCGGCATCGACTAAAGATCTAGCCGCGCGTTCCATATCCACACCAACTGAATTGGGATAATTTTCGTGAACAGCGCCCCAAACATGACCATGTTCTTGTATTTCATCACGTGAATAGGATATAGATGGTTCACATAGTATTTGTTCTATATACTGTTTGGGTGTCAAAAACGCATCCTTATCCGAAGAACCTTGTATATAATCTAAAAAATTTCGTATATTTCCATCCGAGCGACATATACACTCGTGTACATGAACAGAATCCTCTTCAGCTAATTTAAGTAATTGTTCGGTGGTGGGTTTGGGTAAAAAAATAGTTTCAAAATTTGGTAATATATGAAAACTCGAAGACGTAACCACGAATGACCCTTTTGACGGAGGTTTTCCATCTGACGCCCTCTCTACTATACCTCTATATGCATACATTTCATTCTCGTAATCTTCTATATACGTGTGCAAATTAGACCGAACCAAATTACCCAAGAATATATCTTTTTTTTGTAAAATCTCTTCTCCTATTTCTACACTATTCGAATCATTTAACACACTTTGTATTAAAGTCGTTTTACCATATCCAGGCTTACCACATATAAACACATTCTTATTATCCTCTATATATTGTTTTAAAAGTTTATACTCTTTTTCGTGGATTGGTGTTTTATTATTCGACTTTTTTTGTTGTTTTATTTTAACAAAACAATCCATGGATGATCTTACTACACAGGCGATAGATATTGTTTTAAAAAATGACGCACTTCAAGATAAGATTATAGAACCCTTAAAAAGGAAATTCTTCCCTTATCTAATGTGCTTCACTCTCTTTAACCTTGCTATATTTATAATGATTGCACAATTAACAAACCAGTTATCCGCCATTTTATAGTTTAAATTTTCTACGTATATATAAATGGATAATATTATATTTTATATACATTTATTCTTCTTCGTGTCCATATTTGTCATACCGTTTACAAATAATACACAAAATCTGGAATTTTATTCCTTATTGGTGCCATTCCTGTTTTTTCACTGGTCTGTCAACGACGACACGTGTGCGCTCACACAGGCTGAAATGTTGATTACGGGGCAGAAAAAGGAAGAAACATTCGTCGGTAGAGTCGTTGGTCCAATATACAAAATGGACGACACGGACGCAAATAATCTCGTTAAAACTGCATTCTTTAGTTTATGGATGTTCGTACAAATCAGGCTTGGTAGACTAGATTTAGAACCTTTCAAACAATTGATAAAACGTAATTAAAATCCTAGGCTATATTAAATGAAGACTAAAACTAAAAATAATGCATTCATGTTTGTTGTTGGAATTATGATGATATACATCATTCACCGATTAAGACAACCGCGCGTAATACGTGTGGAAAAACAAGTCCCGGTCCATGTGCCAGTTAGAGTCCCAGCAGAAATCCCGGTCGCTCGTGAATATAGAAGACCACCCATTAAGCAATATAAACCACGCAGAGTTCAGCAAATGGGAATCTTACTCGGTCCAGACGACGAAACTTTACCCATCTATGGAAAGGAAGTTCGGGGAAGGAGAGACAGATATCATTATTACACAACAACACCGGGTGACCAAATATACTCTTTACCCATAACTCATGATAATAGAGATTGTATGGATGATATAGGTTGTCAGGAATTTTATGGGAATGAAACAGTTTCTGTACTGGGACAAACTGGTTCATTTCAGACAAAATTATACCGCACTGACGATTTCTTTTAATAGTTCGCTGCGACATTAACATAATTTCCAACGCTGTTTGCAGCATATCCAGCAGCCCCAGCAACCATCGCCTTAGGCGAGAGTTTGGGTGCGATAACAAGACAACAGAAGCAACAGATAGCGGTCGTTATAGACGTACCAATAGTCGCGTCTCTACACTTTTTATTACTCTTCACCTTATTAATATCTATAAAACCACCCCCACAAACTCCCCATCTAGTCATCTGTACAACACATATAACTATACATGATGCGAGCATAGCAATTTTGTCTAATTTAAGCAAGAGGTGAAGCATTTATAGTATAGAAATATTTTAAAACAATCATTTCATATTCTAAAATTATGAAATGATAGTCATTCGAAAAATAACTGATTTATTTAAATGTTATATTGAATTTTTTTGTAATAAAATCTTTGGATTTTTTCATTGTTGGATGACTCCAAAGTAGCCACCTGGACCAAAAACCAGCTGTATACACACCTTTACGTTTCCATTCTTCCGAATCACTCATGGTCACATCGAGCATTCGTTTGTGTACTTCATCTGCATTCTTTTCCTTTAGAGTTGTGTGGTGAACAAAACCACCGTGTCGCACGATATATTTTCTCATACGAAACGGATCTTTATGTATCGTATAATCCTCATACCCTCGCGCACCAAAATCAACCTTTCGTCCATCATCGAAATAAACGCGATATTTCTTATCTATTCTAGGACTTTTTATTAATGAAACTCTACTCATATCTGAAATAGTGTTATATTATTTTTTACGTCTAAACAAATTTACAACAATAAATACGATTATTACTATCAGTCCGCCGTATCTAGTCAAAACACCCCGAGGCGTTTCTTCGAAAATACGATTTCCGCGCTCGCTTACGGGAGCCAATTCATTTTCATCGACGTCGCTCATTATATTTTATATAAACATTTTTTTAAATATCTTAATAAATTTCCATATATAAAATAACTCTATCTTCATTTGATTTGTTTTCCGCCCAATGAGAATATCGTGCGTCCATTATGATGTGTTTTCCATCTTCCTCGTAAATATCTCCCAATGTGGAATGATGTAAAATACAACCTTCTGGACATTTCAACCCTAGATGATATGTAAATTTATAAGCATCTCCTACGTAATCTATGTGTTCTTTAAGAGAAACACCCCCTTTCATGAGAGAAAATCCGGCAATTTGTATATTATCGATCGACGAGAGTAAAGCGTGTGTTTTGGGACATTTCATACAATTCCCCAATACGGGTTGTCCATCCCACACCAACGGCCAACTGATCCATGAATCTGGAACGTGATCTTGTCCACCCTTAAGCCAACCAAACTCACCGGATGTATATAACGAAACAACCTCCTTAAGATGCTCCGATCCTTCCCACTCTCCCTCTAATCTAGGTTTTTCACTTATGAATGTATTTGGTAAATTATCTAATTCATTCCGCAATACACTCGTATAATTCTTAAGATCCTTGAGATGCATACTTTTAATAAGTAAATATCTTTTAACTAAGTATAGCAGTATTGAGGTGTTTTCTACATACCGCTCTGTATATATCGCGATCGCCGACAAGTTCGACTTCGTCATTCTTAACTATTCGTTTAGTAAATGGACCCAGTGTCCCATCCATACATCCCATACACAGTGCCGATAATTTTAGTATTTCATCTGCGAGAGGTATACACTCTAACAATTCACCAAATGGGCGTTGAAGGTAATCTCCATTAAGACCCGCGATGATGACCGTTTTCTCGCACGAAAGAAGCATCTGAACAAAATCCTTGAGTCCTTTAAAAAATTGTGCCTCGTCTATAGCCACGACGTCCGCTTCTAAAAAATTGATAGACACGAGATCATTTGTTTTCAGACATGTATACGTATCTAGATCGTGTGTATGTAAAACCTCTTCCTGAGAACGAGTATCTTTCTGAGAATTAATAACTAAAACCCTTTTCCCTATAACTTTATGCCGTTTGAGTCTTCTAATGAGCTCAGAAGTCTTACCCGAAAACATATTACCGAGAATAATTGTAAGACTCATGTGCTATGTCGTGTTTTATATATGTTTCTTATTTTTTAAATATATTCCTACGATTATTCACGGCTATAAGCGCTACAATTAATAGTAATGTTTTACGATGCATTTCTATTAATTATTAATATTTTATTAAATTTTATTCAAATTACATTTAGTTTCCGAACGCGACGCCCGCCATACCATTTTTCACTCGCAAAATATTGTAGTTTACCGCGTACGCGCGAACAAGATTTCCATTGCGCGTACCCGTACCCGAGAGTGCCAATTTCGCATTATCGATTCTCGAGAAATTTAGCGACCCCGTTGGCTGCGATTTATTCATTGTCAGACAGAATGGCCACGTGAAAGCGGAGACAGTACTCAAAGCATCGTGGGGAAGCGCCGTGCAGTGCATTTCCGGGACAACGTTGTGGTGATACGCTGCGGACATATTTTCAAACAATGGTGTACCATTAATGTATAACGTCGCTGTATCAAAAGTCCAATTCGTAGACCACTTACCATTATCCGCTTCGGATGAAACGACGTGTAGAGCTTTTACTGGGTGATTAAAGTACGTAAGATCTACGTCTGTATCACTCGCACTCATTGGTTGGTATTGTGTTTGTGTAATAAGAATTTCGTGTTCATTGTTCACGAAATACTCTCTTTCGTCTGTGTCTAAATATATGTATGTACCATATACCTTAACACCCGATGGTGCAAAGGTACCCGAACGACACTTAACCCGAATTTCCACATCGTGATATTGCAATCCTACCAAAGGAAGGGATTTAGTCCAATCCTCGCTGAAGAAAAATGGTAAGATGTAGTGATCGGCATAAGAAGAGGCACCCAACGCGTTCTGGGGAACTTCGTCTAACGTAAGCGCACACGACGCCTTCGCTTGGTTTTCCTTATATAAAAGGTTGTGAATTCCCTGTATGTACAAAGAATCGATTTTAGCGACTTCTTGACCCCCAATCCATAAAGAAAACTCTGTTGTGGTAGATTCGTCCTTATCAAAGAACCCAGTATTGGAACCATCCGTACCACCAATATCAGTACCCTCTATCCAAATATAGCTTAAGAGATCCCCTTTAGATCTAATTGGAATAGTAACCTCATTCCCGGACGCAAATGTCCCTATGTAATCGAGACGTTCTGGTTTTATCGAAAAATTTGTATGGCGTTTATAATTTTGGCGAAAAAATGACACCTGTGGATCGCCCGTGATATAGACATCCTGGGCTCCGACTGAAACAAGATCAATCAACGCTGCTGACATTTACTAATAAAGTATATTAAAATTTTGGCTCGATAACGAAATATGGTGAAATTTCAGGCTCTGACCTGGGAATCAAAAGACACAGATGATGAGCATTTAATCAGTATATTTGGAAAAACTTCGGATGGTAAATCGGTCTGTGTAACGACGGAATTTGCACCGTATTTTTTCATAAAACTCCCTAATAAGATAACGGCGCAACGTGTTCAAAATATTTATAGTAAACTTGAACGTGAATGTCCTGAGCGTTTAATGTCATATGCAATAGTACAATCAAAAGACATCTGGGGATTTCAGAATAATGAGACATTCAAATTCATGCAACTAAACTTTAAAACTCTTGAATCGAGGCGTATGGTTAGTGGGAGACTTAAAAGGGCGCTCCCCGATGAAACGATGAAATTTAAAGTATACGAATCAAACATAGATCCTGTCCTGAGGTTAATGCATAGAACAGGTATTCAATCTACGGGGTGGCTCGATACCGGGGATGCGTGTATACGTTCACATCTCGCGAATGTTGATATAGATCTATTTTGCAACGACTGGACTACATTAAAACCCGTTGAAGATACAAATTTTGCACCATTTGTGGTAGCATCTGTTGATATTGAGTGTAATAGTTCTACTGGTAAATTTCCGGATGCAGACATTAAAGATGATTGTTGTTTTCAAATTGCAATCTCTCTCTGTACATTCGGTTCCGATGAACCGTATGATAAAACTTGTCTATGCTACAAACAAACAGACCCCAATCTAGATGGATGTAACATAATTAGTTATAATACAGAAAGTGAAATGCTCGAAGCCTTTACGAAATATCTATCAGAAAAGGATGTAGATATAATCACTGGGTGGAACCTGTTTGGTTTTGATTGGGAATATATATACAAAAGAGGTATCATAACCAAATGTAAACCATCCTTTTTTGAAATGGGAAAATTTAAAGATCACCCATGTGATATTCTGTATAAAAAACTTTCATCGAGTGCGCTCGGTGCAAATGACCTCAAACTCATACCAATGCCTGGGCGATTTATTTTTGATTTATTTCAGGAAGTAAAAAAGGGGTATAAATTGGATAGCTATAAGTTAGATTCCGTATCTAAAGAATATTTAGGCGATCAAAAAATTGATATGCCTGCCAAAGAAATGTTTGCAAGATTTGTTGAAGAAGATCCTGTAAAATTACGAGAAGTCGCAGAATATTGTATAAAGGATACACTATTACCACATAAACTACTCTCTAAATTATGTACATTGATTAATTTACTAGAAATGGCTAAAGCAACGTGGACGCCTCTATGTTATCTCGTAGAGAGGGGACAGCAAATAAAAGTCTACAGTCAGCTAACTAAAAAGGCGAGAGAAATGGGTTATATGGTACCCACGCTTCCATATGGACAAGGACAAGAACAATATGAAGGTGCGACGGTTCTCGACGCACAAAAAGGTGCATATTACCGTCCGATCACTGCCCTCGATTTCGAGGGTCTGTATCCGTCGATCATGATGGCTCATAATTTATGTTATAGCACTCTCGTAATGGACCCAAAATACGGAAATATCCCTGGTATCACTTACGAAACGTTTGGCCCGTATAAATTTGCACAAGGTGTACCATCTCTTTTACCCAGTATTTTACTTGAATTAAAGCAATTCAGAAAACAAGCTAAGAAAGATATGGCATCTGCGACGGGTACTTTAAAATCCATGTATAATGGTAAACAATTGGCATATAAAATAACCATGAATTCAGTCTACGGTTTCACTGGAGCGGGGAGAGGTATCCTTCCGTGTGTCCCTATAGCATCTTCAGTTACCATGAAAGGAAGAAATATGATTGACCAAACAAAGGAGTACGTGGAAAAGCACTTCCCGGGTTCAAAGGTAAGGTATGGGGACACGGACTCTGTCATGGTTGAGTTTGATGTGGGTGATCGTAAAGGTGTAGAAGCCGTAGAATATAGTTGGGAAGTGGGTGAGAGAGCCGCAGAAGAATGCACCAAACTTTTCAAGGCTCCAAATAATCTTGAACTTGAGAAGGTCTATTACCCTATGTTCTTATATAGTAAAAAGCGCTATGCCGCTAAACTATGGACAAAGGGGAAAGATGGTTCGATGAATATGGACTATATAGATATCAAGGGATTGCAGATCGTGAGACGCGATAACACGCCCCACATGAGAGAAGTATGCAAAGAACTGTTAGATGTCGTTCTAGAAAGTAATGATACGGGTCCACCAAAATCACTCGCACTCGAACGCGCTATAGAACTACTCGAAGGCAATGTACCCGATGAAAAATTAATTTTATCACAAAGTCTTTCTGATACGTATAAATCGAAAGGTCGAAGTATATCCATTAATAGCCCCGATATAAAGGATGTAAGTATGGCACATGTACAAGTTGTTCGAAAAATGAGAGAACGACAACCCGGATCTGAACCACAATCCGGAGATCGGGTTCCTTATATCTTAATAAAAACAGATGACCCTAAAGCGCGAGCTTTTGAAAAATCAGAGGATCCAAAATATGCGAAAGAACATAATTTAAGTATAGACTATCCATATTATTTCGTTAACAAATTTTTGAATCCAGTTTGTGATCTTTTGGAACCGCTTGTTGACGACCCTAAGGAAGAAATTTTTGGTGAACTAATGACACGAATTAAACCGAAACGTAGAAAAAAAGCAGTTGCACCGGAAAATGATCCCACACAACGCAAAATAACAGACATATTTAAAAAGTAAATGCGTAATAGTAATAGATGAGTCATGCTTTGGCAAAGTGTGCAAAAATCATCGACGACGAAGTTAAAAAACAGTCGTACGAAAATATATGCAAATTTGCAATAAAAATATCCAAGACATACAATATTCCAATACAGTTAGTCATGAAACTTGCCCCAGAATGTGATAACTATTGTAAAGGTATTAAAAAGGGGGGAATACCGTGTACTTCGCTAGGTAAATATGAAGGATATTGTTTAAAACACCAAAACCAAAGTCGCCCAATGGAACCCATAAAAACAGAAACAAATGCAGAAAATAAACTGCAACATAACCACACATTCCCACCCATGTTCTCGAGTGATTGTCCGGCGTGTAAAGCATCACGGGCAGATCTCAGCATGTGTAAACTCATACCGTGAATAATATAGCTTATAGTTTTTATAAATATATATACTATAATGGAAAAACTCGATAGAAAATACCTAAATGTATTTGAAACGCGCGACTCCACTAAATATTTCGGTGATTGGGTCCGTGATATAGATGTATACCGGGAATCGTTTCTAGAAGGAAAACCGTTCAAAAATGTAGTGATTCCAAATTTTCTGAATGCCGATGTTATTGAAAATATACACAATGAATTTCCTTGTGATTTCAATAAAAATATAGATTGGTTTCATTATAACAACCCTTTAGAAGTCAAGTATCTGAATTCTGCGATAAATAACATGCCAATGTGTATACGAGACGTATACTATGCATTATCCACGACTCAAATGACCAATCTCATTTCGAATATGACGGGAATACAAGAATTAGAATGCGACCCGACATTATACGGGAGTTCTATACACGCGCATGGAAGACATGGACGCTTAAATTTACATCTCGATTATGAAAAACATCCACTCCTTCCAAATAAAGAAAGACGAATAAATATCATATTATTCCTAAACAAGAATTGGAAACGGGAATGGAATGGCCATAGTGAATTATGGAATGAAAATGTAACGGAATGTATAAAAAAACAGCGCGTCGTCTATAACACAGCTTTTATATTTCAAACAAATGATATATCATGGCACGGTGTTCCAGAAAAAATAATGTGTCCCGATAATCACTATAGAAAAACACTCGCGTATTATTACATTTCCCCGCTCGTATCGAAACCGGATACGAAAAAATTTGGATGTGATTCGAGTGGTCATAGAACAAAAGCGTCCTTTATAAAAAGACCACAGGATAAAGACTATCCGGAATTGCAAAAATTATATTCTATAAGACCGCATAGACGTATCACCCACGAGGATATGTCTCGTATATGGCCCGAATGGACGCCAGAAATTTTCTAACAGATAAAATAATATGTATATAATATATAATGACGGATAACGATGGTGCGCCAATGGCATTGGTGGGGATAATTATAATAGGTGTTGTGATTGTTCTCCTCATTTTACTTTCCAGGCGAAAGAAACGAGCGGCTAAGGATACGAGTGGGGAACTCAGTGAATTGCGGGAAAAGATTAAAGGAATGGAAACGTACAAAATGCGTGAATTATATACGTCTCCAAACGATAACAATGGTATGACCATAGCGGGGACTCTGCTCGAACAATTTCTTGATATATCTATCGAGGTGTTTAACCAGCCTCTCGTTAAGGAAGTGCTCGATAAAATCATAAAAGATTCAGGTGATGCGCGTGTCGTGGCGGGTATCATTGAAGATATAGGTGGTGTTATCAGGGAATCCATCAAAAAGAATGATCTCTTACAGTGTTTAACAAAACTGGACTGTAAACATGAAATGCAAAACGTTGGTGAACCCGAAGGCGGTGTTCAATTGGCGACGACTGTTACTAAATGCAGAATCGGTGATACAGATGAGTTCGTAGAAATTGGTGCAGTCTTAGACGAGAAGGTGATTGACGAGGGACAAGTCGACTCGGAAGGAAGGGTCCGCAATCGCGTCGGCCGCGCGGGGACGAAGGTCGGCATGTTTGTTGACGGGCCTGAATGGAAATCGAGTGATAAAGCGAATTGTCACAGATACATGGCTAAAGATGAAAGTTTCGAGAAAATAGCCAGAGAGGTGCAGAAGAAAATAGGTGAAATGATGATGGATCCAGAAAAACAAAAGCTATACTACGATACGTTCGTTCAAATCGGTAAAAATAACACAGATTTCCTAATTAATCACCATTCATACATAAATGCCGGTTCGAAAAAAGATGGGTACATAAATCCATTCGAACAAGAAGGTGAATTTGTTAAATTTTTTCCACGTGAACACGCCCTTGGTGAGATGACCAAACTTGGGTCAGCAATTAAAGAAGGCAAACCTTATGCTCCTCAAATGTTAAATGCACCGCAAGACAGGGGACTACCCGAAAAGGCCCGTCCCAAAATCCAAAAGGCAATCGCGTAACGTGGTCGAGTAAATTAGAAAAGTTAAACACAATATTATCAAATCTATACATTTGATAATATCGATGATACAAAGCAAGTGCCTTACCACTTGGCCACGTGAGCTTTTAAGTTCTGTTTGCTCACGACAGGGTTCGAACCTGTGATCCCTTGCTGATATGCTATACTCGATATTCTGACCTTTGATAATGTCAAAATATCGAGGACACGTTTCGATCGTGCGACCTTCGGGTTATGGGCCCGACACGCTTCCACTGCGCCACCTCGATAATCTCCGCCCCAGGGTTTCGATCCCTGTACCTCACGGTTAACAGCCGTGCGCTCTTCCGATTGAGCTAGGGCGGAATGTTCCGGCCTACCCGATTCGAACGGGTGACCCGCTGATACACTGATAACACCTTTTACGATGCAATTTAAATATTAAACATATCTACAGTCAGCTGCTCTTCCATCTGAGCTAAGGCCGGACAAAGCTCCTACACGGATTCGAACCATGGTTTACAGATTCAAAGTCTGTTGTGATGACCGACTACACTATAAGAGCGTGTCAGACCTCCTCCTCTCCCCCCTCGTCTGAAATAATTATGTTTATAAACTTTAAGTATGTTGGTTATAACTATAACACTCGTATTATTATTAATACTCGTTATATTACTTTTACGAAAACGTACAAAAGAGATAGAATATAAATGTTTTCTACTCACTCTCAGGAAATCATCAAAAAGACGTTCCCGTTTTTTGAGACATCACGATCCATCTATACCCTTAGAGATTATATACGGTGTAGATACAAATAATATAGAAACAGCTAAAAAATATGAAAAAATCATCGATCCTAAATATTACAAGGAAGCATTACGTCTCCATTACGAAGGTAGTAAGAGATCTAGACCAGACATAACATTTTTCAATCTGGGCGCTATAGGGTGTTATGTTGGTCATATGGAATTCTATAAACGAGCATTCAAACAAAACTTGAAATATGCGGTCATATTTGAAGATAACGTCGTCGTAAAAGATAAAAGTTTATATGATAAAATCCAAAGTGTTATAGATACAATGGGCGATGACTTTGAAATGTGTTTCTTTCACTGTTTAAATAGATATTCTGGTAAATCTGATAAATCCGGTATCGAACCCGTAAAATGGATATCGAGTACAAAATGCTATCTCATTCACGTCGATAATATGCGAAAATATCATGAACACTTCTTTCCAATCGATAATCATATAGATATGAAACACGAAGATATTGTCGCAAGGGGAGCGCGTGTATTTTATAAAGATCTCAGGGGGTATATGAAAATAGATCGTACGCATTCAAGCACTATAGGTCATAGTGATTGGAAACGTAAAGAATATTTCTCTAAGAGACATCCAACGGCTACAACAAAAGTTTTAAAGTCGGGGTATTAATTCATTTTCTGTTCTCATTACAATTACTAAATCACTGTATTATTTGGAATAACGGCATCTTTACAAATGATAACGATATAATCCCTAATAACCCATCCATCCTTTTCGTGTGTTAAATCTTCTTCTACATAATTTGCATTAATTATCTTACACCCCTCACCGATACGAGCATTTTTATCTATGATCGCATCCTTGATGACCGTAAATTGACCTATCCCGAGAGGTATTTCGCACGCATCGTCCTCATCACATTCTTCATGGGATTCATAATAATCCGCACCCATTACGAGTGTGTTTGTAATTTCACATCGCGTGTCTATGAAAGAACGCAATCCGATCACACAATTATTCAACGTCGCATCCTTAATACAACACCCATCCCCCACAGTAGATTGATTAATCTTAGATTCCCCAGAAATAACGGTCGGGGGTAAAAATCTAGGAGACGTATACACGGGTGCGTTTACATCGTAGAATGTAAATTGGGGAGTTTCTTCATTGCATCGCAAATTCGCATTAAAAAATGATTTTATGGTGCCGATATCTTCCCAGTACCCGTCATAAATATACGACTGAATTTTATATCCCGATTCCATAGCCTTTGGAATAATTTCGGAACCAAAGTCGTGATTTTGTGGAAATCTATCCACGAGTAATTCATGCATGACATCCTTGGAAAATATGTAAATACCCATCGAAGCCAGGTATGGTTTTTCATCAGATTCCTCCTTCGTAAGTCCGAGGTTATACGTATCTGTACGCATCTCTAACAAAGCATCCCCTTTCGGTTTTTCAGAAAATTTTACAACACGACCGTGAACATTCACTTTCATTAACCCGAAAGAAGATGCGTGTTCTTCGTTTACTGGAATAGCTGATACAGTTATATCCGCGAGCAACGCTCTGTGTTTAAAAATAAACGGTTTATAATCCATTCTATATAAGTGGTCTCCCGACAAAATAAGATATTCGTCGTATTCACCCGTATCAAAGAGCCATAAATATTGACGAACGGCGTCAGCTGTCCCGCGAAACCATTCGCAGTTATCTGGTGACTGTTGTGCCGCCAATATCTCGATAAACCCCTTTTGCGTATACGAACCTATATTAGAATACGCCTTTGAAACGTGTCTATTTAACGACGCAGAATTATATTGCGTCAGACAATAAATCTTGTTTAAATCCGAATTAATACAATTCGAAACGGGAATATCGATTAATCGATAATTTGCACCGAGGGGAACGGCGGGCTTTGACCGTGGCTTTGTTAATGGGTATAACCGAGAACCCACACCCCCGCCGAGAATGATAGATAATACATTATTCGTATCACTCCACGCTGTGTCCTTAGTTAAAATAGAGTTTTCCACGACCTGTGAAGACCATGGGGGATTTTCTGGGTCGACAGGTCGATAAGATTCGAGTTTTTCTCGAATTTCCCAACGAATTTTATTATTACGTTCAGTCGGAATACGTGTCGACCTCGAAACACTATTTTTCCTATTCTTATTAGTACGTGGTTTGTGTATATATGGCAATTTGAGTGCACGCGCTGTAATCATATATACATCAAGTGTGTGTATTCTTTATAACATTTTTAATTCTTTACCCCCACGACATTCTCTCCCACAATCGGCGAAGTAAATAAGGTGCAAGTTCCATAAACGTACCATATGGAACATACCTATAATCTACCTTAGTTTCCATACACCCCATACCCAATAACTGTGCCGTCGCGTATCCGCTTCGTGGGAATTTATGTGCTAATTGCAAAGACTCGTTATTGTGTGTAGCTAATATGGTATGTGTATGTGGCTCATTAAGTAAAAAAGCAAGTGCCTTGTTATATGAACTATCGACTTCATCTTTCGTATCGAATAACCCCTCCTGATTACGAAGATATGCGCCTCGTACGAGCTTTACACCCATTTTAAAATCGTCCATCTTTGCAGTCTGTACATCCCTTATAAGTTCCGCGAATGCATTTTTGCGATACATCTGGTATGTCGTGTATACGTGAACCGCGTCATTTGTATTATGTTTTTCGACCAACTCGAAACAAATATCTGGATATAGCACATCTTCTGCGTCTATACACACACGGACATTAGCTTCTTTGGCGCGCTCTATGAGGGCATCGATATGATCGCGCGCTTGTTTGGGCGACACCCTACTTCCAAAACTCGTCATCTTCAATGCACACGCGGATTCTGGGGGTAAACGATCAATCATAATTTCATTCATACGCCGTACCGCTGATATATCCTTCAACGAGTGTACATTTTCACGGGCGTAATCCACGATCACACGTTCACCGCGTTCATAAATTCTACCTATCACTGTGTTAAGTTCTCTACGAAGGGCTGCATAACGAAGCATTCTGTGATGGGTAAATAAAATTATTTTTACATGTGGGATACACATCTAAAAATGCTCCTAACGGGTTTCGAACCCATGACCTCGGCGTGCCCTCATGATTTTTACATCATTCTTGTATATCGTAGATATAAGCACCGCGCTCTAACCAACTGAGCTATAGGAGCCTGGTATCTGATACGGGGCTCGAACCCGTGACCACACGCTTAAAAGGCGTGCGCTCTACCAACTGAGCTAACCAGACGTTATAGCTTTGTTTGTACTAAATTATAAAAAGGGATCATCCCATTGTGTCTCCCTCTTCGAGATAAATGTATTAGAAGTTAGTGGTTTCGATACCGGGACTTTTATTGAAGAGTCCTCCGGAGTTTCCTCTCCGCCCATATATTTATACCCACCCATGCGAAAATTTGCGGGGGGTATATACCCCAAAGACCATGTGGACGGGGTTCTCTTCATGATAGGATTATTGAATTCT
>Ga0208410_1000389_pt1 | contig 25886 bp, 14 predicted proteins | sample ETN02SmetaG_3_FD_185787 | JGI IMG/M metagenome (GOLD analysis project Ga0208410, IMG submission 185787) | Marine microbial and viral communities from oxygen minimum zone, Eastern Pacific Ocean - ETNP2014F10-02SV257 (SPAdes) (version 2) | ecosystem: Environmental > Aquatic > Marine > Oceanic ... | reverse complement strand
CGACGACGACGACCATCGCGTCATCGTGGCGCTGATTGATTTGATTTGATTCATTCATGTCCACCGCGGGCGGCGCGTCGTGGCGAGAGACGCTCGCGCGCGCGGATGGGGACGCGCGAACGAGGGAGGAAGGGTCGAAGACGCGGGGATTGGCGCGATGGCGACGCGATTTCGCCTCGCGGCGTCGTGAACGCGTTCGAGGATGGCGGACGGCGGACGGCGGCGCGCGCGGGCGGCGCCAGGCGTGGCGCGCGTACGGACCCGAGGGGACGACGACGACGCGACGAAAGGACGTCGTGGGGGAGAGCGAGAGCGAGAGCGAGTGTGAGGAAGATGACGGGTGGGCGAGGGAGGCGGAGGAGGCGGAGGAACGGGCGGCGAGGTGGGCGTACACGAGCGCGTACGTGACGTCGGTGGCGAACGCGTTCGAGCGCGCGTTGGAGGCGAGAGAGGCGAGAGGGGTGCGCGAGAGCGAGGGCCAGGAGGATGCGTACGAGGAGGAGGAAGAAGAAGAAGAAGAAGAAGAAGAGGCGTACGAGGAGGAGGAGGAGGCGTCGACGAGCGAGGATGAAGAGAGGGATGCGAAGAGAACGTCGGAGAGGGCGGAGGCGGCGCCGTTGGCGGCGGCGATGACGGCGACGACGACGATTGCGACGGAACCAGAACCGGAACCGGAACGCGATGTCGATCGACAAAACACAGCCGCGACGGTGGTGTCGTCCGTCGCGGTCGCGCCGGCGGCGAAGAGCGTGGTGGCCGTGTCGGCGAAATTCGTCGCCGCGCTCGCCGTCGGCGCCACCGCCGTCGTCGCGCCGTTCGTGATGGGAGGATCGTCGAATTCGCTCGCTCCGGGGCCGACTTCGTCCCTGAGCTCTCGTTTGCGCGATGTCAACTTTTTCAACTCGCGAGGACGCTCGTTGAATTCGTACGAAGGTCCGAATTGGCGCGCGATGGAACGCGCTGAGGCGACGGCGGCGGCGAACGTCGCGCCTCTGCAGCAGCGTCTCGCGGAGATGGAAGAGGAGCTCCGCCAGGCGAACGACGAGCTCGAACGCGCGCGGGAGGAGGTGGACAACGCGGCAAAGACACGACGTAAACTCGCGCAGGCGCAGACGGAGGCGAGCGAGGCGAGCGCGCGCGAAGCCGCCGCTGTGGCGGATCGGGACGCGGTGTGGAAGGCGCTTCGAGGACAACTCTCCGACGCCGCCAAGGCTCGAGCGACGATCGAGACGGAGAGTCTGTCCGTGGCGGCCGACTTGGAACAAGCGAAGACGGCGCTCGATGAAGCGTTAAAGTCAAAACCGACGTGTGATTCGAGCGTGGGTGACGATGATGACGAGTTACGCGCCGCGCTCGCCGAAGCCGAGGCGAGTCGAGACGCGCTTCGAGCCAAGGTGGATGAGTTGTCGAGCACGGTCACGCGCTTGAATGAAAGTTTGAACGCGTTCACCGAGGCGAAGCCGCGAGAAGAGGAAGAGCGCGAGCGACTTCGGGACGAGACGCGTGCGTTGACGCAGAAATTAACCGAAAAAGAAGAGCGACTGGGCGAGCTCGAGGGGCGACTGGCGTCTTCGGAGAAAAATCTCGAGACGCTCGCCGAAGAGTTATCGTCCAGCGAGGACAAGCTTCAGCGCGCTTTAGCGCGCGCGGAGGATGTGGTGGAGTCCTCGTCGGAGGAGGAGGCGAAATTCGCGCGAAAACTCGCCGAGATGCAGACAGAGTTAGAGTCGAGCAAACGACGCGCCGTCGAGGCGGCGGCAGCTTCCGCCGAGGCAAAGATGGCGCGCGACGACGCTCTCGAGGATTTACGTCGCGCGCAGATCGAGGCGTCGAAGGAGGCACAGAGACTCACGGAGGCACACGACGATGAGGCGCTCGAATCGAACGCCAAAGTGCGTCGTCTTGAGGGTGAACACGCTAAACTCGTGTCGCAACTCAAACACGCCGAGGCGACGATTTCCGAGTACATCGTCGTCTCCACCGCGCAATTGGATTCCGTGGTGAACGAACAGCGCGTGGCGTTCGAGTTGGAGGCGAAATCGCTTCGAGAACAGCTTCAAGGTAACACGACGCGCGTCGCACAGCTTCAAGAGGCGCTCACCGTGTCGCTCGAGCGGTACACGCACGCAAAGGAAGAGTTTGGCGTTCTTGAGGCAGATTCGAGCGCGACGCAGGAACAGTGCATGAAAGAGGTTCAGCGGGTGACGGATGAATTGGCGGTGAGAAATGCAGCGCTTGAAAAAGCGCAACGTGAGCTCACCGAGCTCGAATCACAGATGGCCCGATACGAAAATCAAACGTCGACTTTGATATCCAAGGAGGACGTCTCATCGACCGAGGCGATCGAACGTGACGCGCGACTCCTTCAAGAGGCGAACGACAAACTTCAGCAAGATCTCGAGGGTGCGCAGGCGGAGAAAGAGAAACTCTCCTCCCGACTTGCGGTCGCCGAGGAAGAGCGCGCTATGCGTCGCGAAGAATCCCTCAAGTTTCAAACGGCGGCGGCTGACGCCGAACGCGCCAAGAGCGAGGCGGAGAGCAAACGCGCCGCGCTCGAGGAAGAGATTACGCGAATACAAGCGGAGGTCGAAAAGGCTCAAGCGCTTCGTACCGAGGCCGAGCGCGCCAAGGCTGAGGCCGAGGGGCGTCGCGAGTTGGCGTTGCGCGCGGTGGAGGAAGAGCAAAAGCTCGCGGAACGCGCTCGAGAAGAGGCGCGCAAGGCCGACGCCGCGGAAATGCAACGTTTGAAAGAAGAGGCTGAAGAAGCGAAGGCTGCTTTGGCTCGCGTTCAAGCGGAACACTCGGTACGACTGAAAGAAATCCAAGCCAAGGAGGTGGAGACCGAAGTGATCGAACGAGCGCGTCTGGAAGAGGAGCGACGCAGAGTCGAAGAAGAGGAACGGCGCCGCGTCGAGGCGGCGGAGGAGGCGTTACGGCTCGCCGAGGAGAAAGAACGCGAAGAGGAGCGCCAACGCATCATGGTCGAGGAAGAGCGCCTGCGTAAAAAGCAAGCGGAAGACGCCGAACGCGAGCGCGTCGAACGAGAACGTCTGGAAGCCGAGGAAGCGGAGCGCCGCCGCCTCGTCGCCGAGGAGGAAGAACGCCGACGAATCTTGATGGAGGCTGAAAAGGAACGACAACGTCTCGCGGCTGAAGAGGAACAGCGAAGACGAGATGCGGAAATAGCCGAATCTAGACGTATCGAGGCCGAAAAAGAACAGGCGCGTCTTCAGGCTGAGGCGGTCAAGGCGAAGAAGCACGCGCGCGCCGAAAAGCACGCGCAAAAGCTCTTGAAGGCGGCTCGAAAGGCTTACAAGGTCGCTGAAGAGGCGCACGCGCGCGCCAAACAATTGCAAGACTCCGCCGCGCTCGTTGAAGGCGCTGAGCGCGAAGAGATGATTGCGCGCGCGAACGCCGCCGTCGCCGAAGCGAACGAGGCTCAAGAAAAATGGGACTCTACGTACGCGTCGGCCAAGGAAGCCATGAAAGCGCTCGAAACGACCACGAATTAGTGTAACAATATCATCTAGCCACGATTTTCTTATTCGCGAATCGCATCGTCGATCCTCTCGACGCGCGTCGTTCCTCTTTAACTTTTTGCTCGCGTTCCCGTCTCACCAGTTGGCGAAGCGCTCGACTCTTCTCGCGCCAACGCGTCGTCGTGCGCGTCGGAAGGGCGCGCGCATCGTGCACGTATCCGATGCCGAGAAATTTCGCGAGCGCGGTTCCGCGCCACCGCGCGGCGAACGAGTCGAATCTTCTATCGCCGAACGACATGCGACGAGGAGTGAGGTTTGCGTTGACTCGCATCTACGATTGTTACAACGACGACAAACTCGCCCTTAAAATGTCCCCCACACCCCTCCACACCCGTGGTACTGATTAAATCTATACACGCACATCATGAGCGCGGCGTACAACCCGTCGACGAGAAACAGTTCTCTCCACGTGTACGTTCTCGCCTGAGAACTCCCGGCGAACGTCCCCGCCCGGTGTTTGCTGAGACACCACCACGAAAAACTATTCGCGCTCAGAATCTCCCCTCGAAAAAAATCGGTGGAGTTGGTGAAATAAAACTTGAGCGTGATGGCGAACCCGATGATGTACGTCAACTGCGGCAGGACGACGTCGCTCGTCACCACTCGCTCGCCTCGCCTCGCGCGTCTCGCCACAAACTTTGAATCCACCACCCACTCGAAAATCATCGCGAACAGCGCGCTCCACGCCCACCACACCACGCACGTCTGATGCACGTTCCACATGCACCTCGGAAACACGAACGTGCCCGCGAGCGTCACCGCCGGCGTCATTCCCGCCGCGAACCGCGCCGCCTTGAGCGCTCGATTCGGCTCGGCGCGCGTCGCGCGAAGCGTCCCCCACACGCACGACGCCACCGTTCCCGCGACACCGACGAAATACGTCGCCCCGACAACGTTCGGCACGAGTTCCATGTACCCACACAGCGATATATTCGCCGTTCGCATCCCCATCGCCACCGCGCACGCCGGATACAGCTGTCCCGTCGCCAACAGACACGCCTCGCCGTGTTCCGTCCACGACCGATCTCGCTTATCGTACGACACCCCCAACTGCGTCGCGCACAATCGTTCGGCGACGCTCACATCATCCGTCTCCGCCTCCGCGCGCACCGCTCCCCTCGACCGTCCCGCCTCGACGTCGAGCGTCCCACGATGATGTCCCCGATGTCCACGATGATGACGATGACGATGACGTCCATCTTGACCTCGCGCCTCGTCCTCGTCGTCTCCGAGTCCTCGTCCATCCATCATCGACGGCCCCTCGTCCTCGTCGACGACGTCGTCGTCACCATCGATCGACGTCGATCCCATCGCCCGTCGTCGCCCGCGCGCGATGGGGACGATGGGAATGAAATGACATGCATGACATGCATGAAAGCCTCGAGACGACTCCTCCAATATATACGTCCTCGAGACACCACTATATACGTCTCCCATACACAGGCCCACAAAATCACCGTCCACCACACCACACGACCACTCACTTTTGTACGTACTCTCCATCTCTCCATACATACCTCTCACACCACCCCGAATGCGTCCATACGTCCGTACAATACAATACAAAACCACAAAACACACAACCTCGGCGCGTCCGCAGGGCTTTTCGTCGTCCTCGTCGTCGCGCCGACGCGACGGGAGACGACGACGACGAGGGACGACGACGAGGGAGGACGACGATGGGGGCGCTGGGATTCCTGAAGAATCTCGTCGGTGGTGGGAAGCACGACCGGGACGGGAAGACGCAGACGCGGGCGCGGGCGCAGACGGCGCGGGCGCGAGACGACGAGGGCGATGACGACGGCGTCGTGGCGGAGGTGGCGCGCGGGGACGACGGGACGGCGTCGGTGAACGCGGCGAAGAGGACGACGACGGCCACCTCGACGACGACGACGACGGCGACGACGAAAACGGAAGAGGAGGCGAGCCCCGCGATACCGGGATTACCGCCGATGGCGTCGATGGGGTCGTGGGCGGATTTCGACGAGGAGGAGACGCGCGGCGAAAACCCGCTCGTCGACGACGCGAGACGCGCGGAGGAGGAGGCGGCGAAGCGCGAGGCCGAGGAGGAAGAGGCGAGACGGAAGAAGAAGGAGGAAGATGAGGCCAAGGCGAAGGCGAAGGTGGAGGCGGAGGTGAAGAATGTGTTGCAGAGTCAAGGGATCGACGACATGTTGGCGGAACTTCCGAGCGAGGAGGAGGAGGAGGAGGAGACGAACGAAGACGCGGCGGTCGCGATCAAGGCGCGGGCGAAACCGAAGGCGAAGGAGAGCGAAAAAGTGCTCTCTAAGAAGGAAAAGGCGCGCTTGGAGGCGGAGGAGTTCGAGAAGGCGCTGAAAGAGCTCGGTTTGGATGATAAAATCGAAAACGAGTCGAGCGATCCCGCCAAAGCCGAGGCGAGAAGACGGAAAAAGGCGGCTCGAGAGGCGCGCGAAAAGGCTGAGGCGGAGGCCAAGGCGAGAGGCGAGGTCCAGTCGGAAGAACCCGCGGCGAAGGAGGAAGATTCCGCCCCCGTCGAGCTCGTCGATCCGGCGGCGGCTCGCGCCAAGTTAGCCAAAGCCGCGGCGGCGAAAAAGAAGAAAAAGGTCACCGGTTCCGCCGCCGTCGTCGCCAAGGCTGCGGCGCAATCTTCCAAGAAGAAGAAGGGCGCCAAAGACAAGTCGAAATTCAACGAGTTGACATCTTAGATGCACACGAACCGAGACGAATTGACACATTTCTTTTAATATATACAACAAACCATCGAGAAACTCTCGAGACCCCTACGCCGACCGCGTCCCTCTCACTCGAACTCGAGCGCGCGAATCGAACGCACCTCATCGTCGCTCAGTATTCTCCACGCTCCTTCCGGAAGATCCCCGATGTCGATGTCCCCGATTCGCACGCGAAACAGATCCACCACTCGAAGACCGAATTTTTCGCACACGCGTCTAATTTGTCTATTCCTCCCCTCGCGAAGGTTAAACTCGAGCGTTCGCGACCCTCGACCGAGTCTCCGAACGTTCATAGGCAACAGTTCCACCCCATCTAATTGCACGCGACCGTTGAGCGAACGCATGTGCGATTCTCGCACGTCCGCGTCCGTCGTGACGACGTATCTCTTCGTCACGCCGTTACCGCCGATGACGCTTCGCGCCAACGCGCCATCCTCGGTTAACATCAACAATCCTCGACTCTCTTTATCCAATCGTCCGCACACGTTAAACCTCGACGGATCGCTCGTCGCGCGCTTTAAATCATCCATCGGCACCTCGCGCATCGCCCGCATCCACGCGTTTCTCGGTTCCACGCACGCGCTCGCCGAGACCTCGTCCCCGGTCGGCAGGTTGCTCACCAACCCCGGCGGTTTGTGCACCGCCAGCGTCAACTTTGATCGCAACCATCTCGCGCCTTCACCCGTGATTTCGATCGTGGACGTCGTTGGAGACGCTCTGTGTCCCTGTTCCGTGATCACTTTCCCGTTCACCCGCACGCGACCGTCCGCTATGAGACGCTCGGCTTCGCGTCTGCTGCAGTCGCCGCGTCGGGACAGAATTTTACTCACGCGCTCCGTCTCCTCCTCCTCCGCGTCTCGACCGTCGAACGGGTCGTTCGATCGAGAGGTAAATCCACGATTCATCGCGCGCTCGTACGGGTTGGAATCCGTGCGCCCCGCGGTGCGATGACGCTCGGCGCCGAATCCGCGCTCGGGTCGGCGGTTAGTCGTCGGTCGTCGCGCCCGCGCGCGCTCGCGCTCGGCGCCGTCGCCGCTCGCCGCGCGCGCGCCAGGGGTGGACGAACGCCTCACGACGCATCTCCTCGCGCACCGCGCGACGAGGACGGAGGCGAACGCGCGCGTGGGCATGGTGGAGGACGCGCGGTGACGAATGGCTCGCGACACTGTACGACGCGTCGACGTCGACGCGCGCGCGAGCGAACGCGCGAGCGAACGCGCGATACGTGTCGTCCGACATGACGACGATCGGGGCGGTGACGCCGACGACGACGGCGACGCGCGCGCGATGGGCGCGCGGGGAAGGATTCGGACGCGATCTGCATCGACGTTCGCGAGCGCCCGCGCGCGCGACGCGGGTCGTCTCCGCGGTTCGCGCGCGCGCGGAGACGATGACGGTGACGTCGTCGTCGACGGTCGCTTCGCGCGGGGCGCGCGCGAGGACGCGCGCGACGGTGAGGGACGACGCGCGCGACGAGGACGAGGACGCGGCGACGTGGTGGGCGCGCGCGGGACGCGCCGCCGGAACCACCGCCTTGGCGCTCGCGGTGGCGTTCGCGACGACGGTCGGAACGCCGGACGCGGCGCTCGCGGCGAGAAGCGGTGGACGCATGGGCGGTGGAAGCTTTAGGGCGAGCTCGATGTCGTCGTTCCGCGCGCCGAGAGCGTCGTCGCTCGGGACGTCTTCGTACTCGGCGCCGAGCGTCGGTGCCCCGATCACGCGCACGTCCTCCTTCATGGTCGGACCGGGGTTCGGGTACGGGTTCGGCATGGGTCCGGGGTTGTACTTTGGCGGCGGTGGGTTTTTCAACTTTATCTTTTTCGCGATGATGATGTTGTTCGTGTCCAACGCGTTGCAAAACTTGACGGGCGGCGGCGGATTCGGCGATGGACTCACCGCGGGCGGGGATTCCATCAGCGTGGTGAAGATTCAAGTCGGGTTGCTCGGCACCGCGCGCTCGTTGCAGAGAGATCTCGAACGCATCGCGGATAAGGCGGACACGTCGTCGCCGGAGGGGTTGCACTACGTCCTCGAGGAGACGGCGCTCGCCCTGTTGCGCAACCCGGAATACTGCGTCTACGGATACGCCGCGTCCAAGGTGTGCCGAGGCCCCGAACAGGCGGAAGAAACCTTTAACGATTTCTCCATCGACGAGCGTGGAAAGTTTGAACAAGAGACGCTCGTCAACGTCAACGCGCGTAAAAAATCCGCCGCCGTCGGCGTCGACCCGGACGCCGACACCAACGACTACATCCTCGTCACCATCCTCGCCGCCGCCGACGGCGGTCTCAAAATGCCCGACATCACCGACGCCACCGATCTCAAGACGGCCCTCAAGCGTCTCGCCGCCGTTCGCGTCGAGGCTTTACAAGCCGTCGAGGTGCTCTGGACCCCCCAAGAGGAGGGCGACGTCCTCACCCAAACCGAGCTCTTACGCGACTACCCCATCCTCGTCAATCTCTAGCCGCGACGTTCGCTCCACGCGACGCGCGCGTTGTAAAAAATCATCCAACGGTCACCCTCACCTCGATCGTCCGAGTCCGATCGATCACCGCACCGCTCTCCGCGCCCTCTCGCGCTCGGGCGGGGACGCCGGCGCGCATTTTTCACGAATCAAACGGTCACTTTCCCACGTCTCATCATTAATCCCCGCACACGCGCGCGCGACCCCGTTCCGCGCCCGACGCTCGCGAAAACGCGCGCATAAAAACACGCGCGCGCGCCATGTCGCACCACCCCGCGCGTTCGACGCACTTTCACGACGTCATCACCCCCCACGAGGCGGCGTCGAGACGCGCGCGGCATCTCGCGAGCGATCTTCGCGACGCCGTCTCTCGGTGCGAGGCGCGCGCGTGGTCCGGCGGCGGCGACGAGAGCGCGGATTCCATCGAATTACGTCTCATCGCTCGCGTGCACGCCGCGGTGGAGACGATGTCGCATCGATTACACGCCATGGTGCGCGCGCTCGAGGCGAGCGAACGGGAGGAACGGGGGGAATTGCGAGGACTGAGCGAAGAGTTGGAAAAGGCGAGACGAGAGGCGTTCGCGGCGACGGTGCGAGCGTTGGAGGGGGTGAACGAGGAGCGAGAGGTGTGTCGCGCGTGCGTGGCGTTCTTGGAGATGCCGGGAGATCGAGAGATGACGATGAGGGACCGAGGGGAAGACGCGGCGGGCGTCGGCGGCGCGGCGGAGAGTCCGTTGCGCGCGGCGAGACGCGAGGCGGAGCGCGCGTTCGCGCCGACCGCGTTCGGTGCGAGGAAAGAGAAGGGTGCGGTGAAAGCGGCGCAGACGGTGGATGAGGATTCGATGAGCGATGCGGATTGTGCGAAGATGTTTGATAAGTTTAACGCGTACTCGCAGCCGGAGACGCCGATGTATCAAAATTCGTACGAGACGCGCGCGTTTCTCGAGAGTGAGGTGAAATCGAATCGGATGATGGATTCGCCGGGCGGTGGGATGAGTGAAGACAGCGCGTACGGATCGCCGGAGAACCGCGGGAAGGTGTCGAAGGCGAGGGGCGGCGGATTGGGAGGATTGGCGTCCTTCGCGCTCGGCACGGCGGTGGCCGCGTTGGCGACGATGGGGCTCAACACGACGCGCGGCGACGCGTTGAAGCGAGCCACGTTCGATCGGGCGAAAGATGCGAGTAGAGGTGTGCAGGCGATGGCGCGAAAGACGTCGTCGGCGGTCAAGGATGCCGTGGATAAGAAGACGCGCGCCGCCGAGGCGGCGCCGCGGCCGACGGCGCGCACGTACGAAGTTCGACACACGAGACGTGCGCGGAAGAACGACGAGACCGCCTCCACGATCGATCGATACGGTCGCGAAGACACGAGCGGTATCGAGCGTGCGCGCGTGCAAAACTACCGTTGGAAGCCGAGCGTCGTCATCGGCCACGGGTGAATCTCTCGCTCTTCTACAAACAGACGAAGGTCCGTGTACAAGTTTCCCTTCGCCGGCGGCGGAGTAAATCGCTGATTATTAATATTACAACACTCGAATCCGAGTTCGCCGCCCGAAACGCTCGCCGCGAACGCGTTCTCCTCCGTCTCAAAGCCTCAATGGTATCCTCGCGCGAATAAAACTTTATTTCGCTTGCGTCTCATCAACCCATCCCTCGCGTCGATCACCGCCGCCGCCTCCCTGAGATGTTCCGGTCGAATCTCCTCGTACTCGTTCAACCCCTTAGACCGCATGATGTCCCTCGCCGTCTCCACCATCTCCCCCACGAACATTTTCGATATCCCCGCCAATATGATCAAACCGTTCGGGTTGAGCGTCACCCCCGTCGCCGCCTTGAACAACCTCCGCAGCATCGGTTTACTCAGATTTGACCGTCTGTAACACTCATACCGTTCCATCTGCGACGGCGTGAACGTCTTCAGGAGCTCGAGCATGCGCGCTCGATCGGCGTCGCGTTGCGCCTCCACCGCCTCGTCGTCGTCCCGGTGTCTGTGGTCGAGATCCTCCCCGTCGACCATCTCCTCTTCTCGCGCCGACTCCTCGTCCCCGTCCCCGGTCGGTTTCCCTTGGGCGTTAGATTTCGCGCCATCGCCACCGTCGGCGGCCGCCTTACCGCCTCGTTTCGGTCGTTTCGCCTGCGCGAGGGTGACGAAGGCGTCGATGGAATTCTCGAGGTCAGTCGACGTTCGGTCGCGTTCACCGGTCGCGTTCGCGCGTTCGCGGTCGCGTTCGCGCGTTGATGGACGCACCGGCGCATCTTTCGCGTCGGCGTCGGCTTTCGCCTTGCGTTTCGGGGGCATGACGCGGTGAGACGCGCGGGACGATGAGGATTCGAGCGCGGGGTTGAACCAAACAGCTGCTTTTTCGAGTCTCGTTTTGCATTACGTTTCGAGACGTCACTTGGCGACGACTTGGAAGGCGTTATCGTCGGAGTCTGAATCACTACCGTCGTCTTCGTTCGCGGGCGCGGGCGCGGCGTTATCGGTGGAGGCGTCGACGCGGCGACGTTTATTGGAGTCGTCTTCGTCAGAGTCGTCTTCGTCAGAGTCGGCGGCGTCGCGAGGGGCGTCGCCTCTGGCTTCCTCTGAATCGTCGAACGAGTATTCCATGTCGTCGTTGTCGTCGCCTTCGTCGTCGTCCTCCTCCTCCTCGTCGTCGTCTTCGGATCCGGATTCTTGTCCGATGAAATCTTCGTCGTCTTCGTCGCTGTCGTCCTCGTCGTCCTCGGCTTCGCCGGCGTTCGCGGCGGCGTTCGTCGGCGCGTCGTCCGCGCTCGTGCACTTCTTGGCCAGGTACCTGCTCACATGCTCGAGCTCCTCGCGCGAGATGTTGGAGAATTCGATCGCCGCTCCGTTCTCGGGCGTCATGGACAAATCAAACGTGCTCGAACCGGAATTTTCCGCGCGAAGCACTCGCAAATCTTCTAAATCGTCAAAGTGTACGTACAGCGCGGGACTTGGACCGAACGCCACGCCCTCCTTGAGAAAAAACAAATGTCCAGAGTTGAATCCTTTGGTCGCCTGGACGTGTCCCAATCCTTTGGACCCCGCGAACACTCTCGCGGGATCGGTCGTCCCGCACGCGTCGGCGCCGTACGTGCGTTCCAGCGCTCGATAAAACGTCCACGCCGCGTGCTCGTTCTCATCGCGCGCCGCGTCGTCCATCGCGCCACCACCGTTACCCTCCATCACCAATTTATCCTTGGCCCGAAACGTCGCGCAAAGCGTCTTCAATCGACTCTTTCCGTGTTCGACGCCCTCGCCTCGTAAACCGACGACGACGAAACTCGTTCGATTCGCGTCCCCCGTCTCCAACACCAACACCCGTCGCACGCTCTTCGCCTCGACGACGATCTGCGCCCCCTTCGCGTTCTCCAGCACTAAATCATCGTTCGGCATGACGTGCGCGTCGAATTTCCCTCGAGGCGAGTTGAAACTCACGCCTCTCGCCGTCGTCGTCGCCGCGCTCGCCTCCACGCGGGACACCTTTTCCAGCGCCGTCCCCCCGTTCATCGCGCGCGCGCTCGCCGTTCGAAACGCCGTCGCCTCACGACGACGTTCGCTCAGCGCGTCCGCGATCGGGATCAGCGACGCCGCGATTCCTCGCACGGCGGCGGACGCGTCCTCGTCCGCGCCCTCGGGACGGGCGGCTCGTCTGAGCATCTTCACGACGAGTCTCCACGCCGGTTCCTCGTCGTTCGCCACGCGCGCGCAGAACACATCGAGCGCGTCCATCTCCGACATCGTCTCGCGGTCGTCACCGCGCGTCCGAGTGTGTCGCGAGGGGACGACGGTGTGAGACATCCATCCACCTGTCGCCGCCGCCGATTTAAACGCGCGCGGCGGTCGGCGCGTTCGTTCAATTTTCAATAGTGTACATTACAAACTCAGTGCATCTCGCGTCGACCGTTCGATAAGAAATCCTTCACAAACGCGCTCTTCGTCGTCGTCGTCGTCGCCCTCTCCTTCCCCGTCGCCTCCACGCACCGCGCGTTGACGAAGTTCGTGATCAAGTGATGCCGATTGTAGTGATGCGCCTCGAGCGCGATCAATTCCTCTCGTCCACGCATCAACGCCTGATCCAACGCCCCCGCCCATTCACTCATCGGTAACCTTTGCTTTATCTCCTCTCCTCGTTCGCGAATCATCGCCTTTAACGCCGCACGTACCTCTCGCGTCGTCGTCACCTCCTCCAGCGCGTAATTCTCCATCACCCAGGGTATCTCTCGACAGCAGTCGCGATAAAATCGTCGTCCGCGGTCCAAGGCTTCGTCCGCGTCCACCGACGGGCGCTCCGCGGACGGTCGAGGGGTGGATAAAATTTCACTCGACCCGACGCGCGCGTCGGTGGCCGCGAACGCGCGCCGTGGCACCGCGGAGGCGGGATTCGCGCGTTCGATGGATGCGCGCGCGAGGCGACGCCCCGCGGTGGTCCACATGAATGAATGAATGCGTGGATCGAGGAGACCGCGCGCGGTGTGCGCGCGAGAGGCGCGGGGGGACGGGTGCGAATGTATTCGCCGCGTCCGTCGATGGGACGCGCGGACGCGCGGCGCGGTGTGCGGGAAATCGGACGACCGCGCGCGGGCGAGGGATTTTGGGTGTGCGTGTGCGTGCTGACCGAGAGGTGGTCTCAACCCTCGTATTCGAATGATTTTTAGACGATGTAGAAACGTAGTATGTACTCTCGCGCGCGCGACGATGAAGGATCCGACGCGCCACCGTCGCGCGTCACACGGACGACGCGCGCGATGCGAGGCCCCGGTGGAGGCGGTGGTGGATGGCAACAGGCGCCTCCGCAACAGGTGCGCGAGGAGGACGGCGCGCGAGAGGCGCGAGAGGCGCGGAGAGAGACGCGTTCGATGGATGCGCATGGTTGGCATCAACGGTGCGCGCGCGCGTCGACGCGTTCGACGCGCGCGCGACGTCGGTGACGGGGTGAGGACGCGCGCGATGCGTGGGAAAGATGGAAAGACTGACGGTGCATCGCGACGCGCGCGTGTGGTGTCGACAGGGGGGCGGTGGATGGCAACAGGCGCCTCCGCAGAACGCGGGCGGATGGGGACAGACGCCGACGCCGTACGGCGATCCGCGCGCGGGCGCGCCGCACGGCGGTGGTGCGGTTCCGCAGGTGCCGAACGCGAGTCCCGGAGCGTATGGTAACGCGCAGGCGGGCGGTGGATACGCCATACCGCCGGTACCGCCGGTGAACACGGGTGGAAGAGGGTACGGCGACGCGAGCTCGAGCGAACACGGCGCCGGTTTCGGCATGCCGATGAGTCCGACAAGTTTGGCCGCCGCCGGGTTTGGGATGTACGGAGGGAAGTTTTTGAACGACGGAGCGTCGTTCATGAGCTCGAATTACGCGAAATATTTCAGTACGGCGTCCATGCGAGCGTATTTCGACGTGACGGAGTCGTACGTGTTTCACAAGTTGCGTTTGATTTTGTGTCCGTTTTTGCACAAAGGGTCTTGGGTTCGTCTGCCGGAGACCGTGGCCGGAGGGACGGCGTATAAGCCGCCGAAGAATGATATCAACGCGCCGGATATGTACATTCCGTTGATGGCGTTTTGGACGTACGTGCTCATTGCGTCGATTCGCGAGGTGTTTGCGTCGTCGACGAAGGGTTCGTTCACGCCCGAGGCGCTCGCGACGCACGCGTGGTGGAGTGGACTGCTCTGGTCGAGCGAATCCGCCATCATATGGGTCGCCCTTCGTTCGGCGAGTTCGGCCAATCATCTCGTCTCGGCGCCGATTCTCGACATCGCCGCGTACGTCGGGTACACGTTTACGTACGCCTCGCTCGTCCTCGCCTCCAAAATGTTCAGCGCCGCGTATGTCTTTTGGTTCTTTCTCCTCTGGTCCACCCTGTGCAACGCCGTCTTCATGGCGAAAACTCTCAAGAGGATCATCTTCAGCGAGTCCAGACAGGGTGGGTACTCGCAGAGCATGTCGCACAATTACGTCTTGCTCGCCGTCGTCGTCGCGCAGCCGTTCATTCACTTTTGGTTGAGCCGCGCCTAGTGCCTAGTTCAAACTCTCTGTACATTACATCACCGCACACCGCTACTCACGCGTTCAGCGCGTCTACTACACTACATCTCCCTCTCACACACAGACCGTCCGCTCGTCTACCGTCCGCCGCCGCCCTTGATTTCGCGTTCGACGTCCAACAGCGCCGCCGTCGCGCTCTCGCCTCTCGCCTCCGCCTCCTCCGCCACCGTCATCGAGTCCACGATCGGGCCGTCCGGTCCGAAATCCGGTCGCAACGGATCGCGCGGGCCCATCGCGCCCATCTCTTCGTACACGGCGAACGCGACCAAGACGAGAAACATTCCGAAGAGCGCCGCCGCGCCGACCAAACCGAGCCGCCGCGTCCACTCGAGCGCGCGCAACAACGCCGCGGGCGCGCGAGTCTCACCTTTCGGCCTCATCCGTCGCATCACCGGTCGCTCGACGTCTGCATCGACCGCGGGTCCGAAATCTTCCATGCCCGGCACGCCGTGAACGCCTTCATCCTCGACGCCGCGGCGCGCGTCTCGTTCGTCGCCGCGTCGCTCCGCCTCGCCCGACGTCGACGTCTCGTCCACGTCCACGTCCACGTCCACGCGCGTCTCTCCCGGCGACGAGCGCGCGGCTGAATCGTCCGACATGGTCCCATGTCTTTCCTCGTCCTCTCGCGCGCGCTCACCCTCGCCCGCGTCGTTCGCGTCGCGCGTCATCGTCGCGCCCGCGCGCGTCATCGTCGCGGTCGCATCCCGTCCTTTCCCACGCTTCCCTCGTCGACGCGCGGCGAGTATCGTCGATTCCGCCGTCTCGAACGAACGCTCCATGTCCTTGACGCGCGATTGCCACGCCATGACGCGCTCGAGAGGGCGCGCGGGCGCGTCGAGGGGTGACGATCGAATGATAACACTAATTCGCAGTCTCGGCGCGGCGGTCGCCGGCGGCGGCGAGTCGCGACCAATGGACGAGACGCGAACGCGAACGCGGGGTCTATTGGCTGCGTAGAAACGTTGGAAAACGTTACATTGTCTATTTCGCACGACGTTTCTTTGTCGTCGCGAAGGAGCGACGCGCGGTGATCTCGTCGGCGCGGTTGCGCGCGGCGCGGGACAGACGGGCGAGACCGTCCCGCTCGCGAAGGAGCGACGCGTGCGCGACGTGCGCGCGTTGACGCTTAAAGTGACGACGAAAGTCGGCGTCGGGGACGGTTGCGTCGGTATCGGTGCCGTGGGAATCAGTGGTGGCGACGCTGGCGGCGAAATCGTCGCTGAAGACGTCGACGAAGGATTTTCGTTCGCGAGGCGCGCGAGGCTTGGCGCGAAGCGTCGGCGGCTCGACCATGGGCGGGTTGAAGTCGCCTCGCAGCGTGGAGTGCGTCTTGGCGAGCTCGCTCGGTGCGTGTGAGCCCGGTGGTGGGGCGATGGCACCGTTCAGTGGTAAATTCGCCACTTCTCTCGCCGCCGCCGCGCACGTCGGATGGTAGTGCGAGGCGAGGAGCGACAGGTCCCACAAGACGGCGGACATGCCCTGCGCGTGCTCGGGATCGTCGAGATCCATCTGGAACACGCCGTTACCGATGCGTTCGTTCTCGAGTAGATTGCGAACGCGCGGGTACGAGGCTAATATCTGACGCACGACGCCGAGGGAACCGAGACATTCGCCAGCCTCCATGCCCATGGACGCCGACGCGAGACGCTTGGAAAACGCCGCCATGCGCGCCTGGTCCACCTGTTTAAACCCACCGATGAATCTCTGAATCGCTCGCACGCGAAGCGTGCCGTGACTGAGCGAGCGTTGATCGGTGATGGACATGCCCTCTTGCCAACCGGCGTTCCCGGCGCTCGGTTTCCCGAGCATGACGTACAGCTGACGGTAGAACTCTCCCGTGTCCACTTGCAACACCTCTCCGTGACCGCTCAAAATCTCACACGCCGTCAACAGCGTCTGCGCCTTGAGGGCGTCAGATAATAAATCCTCCTTGGCGAGTAACTTTCTAAACAGCTCCATGAGATCACCCAAGAAATCGATGGAGATCAAGTGCGTAAACTTGGCTAAACCGGTGAGCGCCGCGCTCAGGAGGGGCAAACCGGGCGTCGGCTCGGGACTCGCCGCGTTCTTCAACACTCGAAAGTACATCTCAAACGTCGCCTCCAACAGTCGACTCTGCATCTTTTTCTTTTCCCCGAAACTCATGACGGCGGATCCCTCGTCTAAATCGCGACGAAACGCCGCCTCTTCGTCTTCGCTATCGTCCGAGGAATCCACCTCGTGGCCAAAGGATTTCATGCGCTCCTTGTCTTGTTGCTTTTTCATCTTTTCCGCGCGAGCCTTGCGAATCTTCTCGCGCTCCTCCTGTTTCTTCTTGAACGTTTGCTTACGAGAGAGCACCTCCTTCTTATCGCGCATCAAGGGAACGAGGATGCCCTCGTCGAATCGAACCTTGAGAAAGTAGGAAAACGCGATTGGCTGCACGTCGCATCGACTCTGCTTGACGAGTTGCGCCGTCATGTGTAACGCCTCGAGCGTCAACTCACCGCGAATGTCGCTCTCGACCGCGTCACCTAAGGCGCTCGCCACGAGTTTCGCGCGGTGTTCGTCCCGTTTATCGAATGCGGGCACGAGGGCGGATAAAATATCCGTGCGAAAGTTAAAGCTCGGTAAACCGACGAGCAACGCGCACAAACATTTGATGGCGGATTCCGTGTCTGGACCGCCTCTTCCGCGCTGCGCGCGCGATTTTTTCGCCCCCGAACAACGAACGAGCGTCTTGACGTACGCCTTGTAGTGTTCGAGGAGACCGCTCTCGAACGCGCGCGTCTTCATCACCTCTTTGCTCACCTTCATCGATAACTCCTTGTCCGTGGGCGGACGAATGCGGTACCCGGGACAAATGTCTCTGTACACGAGCGTGAGCGAGAGCGCGGCCAATCGAGCCACCTCGGAGTCTCTGTCTTCACACAGCGTTCCGACCTCCTTCAACTCTTTCCACCGCGTCTCCGGATCCTCGAGAATTCCCTGACACGTCGACGCGATGCGAATCTTGACGCTCTCGCGTCTCGCCTCGGCGCTCATCTCCGCCTCCAGAGCCTCGCGCTCGGCTCGACGCTTATCCGCGAGTTTCACCGCAAGTTCCTCTCGCGCATCCTCCGAATCACTGCTCGACGAATCGTCGCCCTTTTTGCGCTTCTTCTTCTTCTCCGCCTCGGCGGCGGCGGCGGCGGCGTCCTCCGCCTGCTTTTCCCACCACTTTTCATTCTTCTTTGATTTCGTCGTCTCTCGTCCGAGATCGCTCTCGCGAATCTCGCGCGCCATCGCCTTCTTCCCTAATCCCCTCCCCTCGCCCGCGCCGACGTCTCTCCACTTCCCCTCACCCTCCTGTCCGTCGTCGTCGCCGTCGTCGTCGCCGTCGCTCTCCGGCGCGTCCGCCGGCGCCGTCGCGTCCCTCACCACCGTCCCGTCCAATCGTTTCACCGGCAGCGCCAACGGTTTACGCTCCTCCGGCACATTCGCCTTCCTCGCCTCCTCCTCCGCCTCCGCCTCCGCCCGCGCTCGCATCGCGCGACCGTGCGCCGCCTCGGGCGCGTCGTCGTCGTCGTCGTCTCTTCGCCGCCGCCTCCCCGACGGCGTCTCCTCGAACGACCCGCTCGTCATGAACGACGCGTACGCCGCGTTCTTACGGACGAAACGAACGTCTTCATCGCTCACGTCTTCCTCCGAGTCCTCGTCGTCGCTCCCGCGCGCCACGGGTCGCGGCGGCGGCGCGTCGTTCGATGTCTTCTTCCGGCGGCGGCGCGCGCGTTCGGCGCCGTCTCGCGCGCCCATGACGACGAGGACGACGCGCGGAGAGCCGCGGAGACGCGCGAGACGCGAGTCTTTCTCTCTTTCCCTCGCGCGCGAACGGTTCGGTCGCGCGCGACGATCGTCGGCGCCAGATGGTGACGTCGGGCGTCGATTCACTCCGCGCGCACTGCGTCCGACGCCTGCGTCGCGCGTGCGCGCGCGTGCGCGAGCGCGCGAGCGGTGCGGACGAGACGATCATTCGCGACGCGTTCGACGCGAGAGGGGTCGCGTTCGGGAGCGAGAGGACGTGCGAGGCGGTGGTCTCGGCGCTCTTCGAGTTGGGACGAGAAAAGTGCGCCGTCGGGGACGCGGACGATGCGCGCGAGGGACGCGCGTGTGAGGACGGTGGACGACGGAAACGGGCGAAGGTTTCGTTTGAGAAGGATTCCGAGCCGTCGGAGGGGTCGTCGAGGGTGATGGGGTGGGTGCAGAGGTCGTGCGAGGCGTTGGCGAGGAATTTCACGGCGGAGCGCGCGAGGTGCGCGCGCGTCTTCGCCGAGGCGTCGAAACGGCCGGAGGAGGGATTCGATGAGGAATTGGTCAAGGCGGAGGTGTTGATGGCGATGGAGAAGAGCGATCGGGATCGCGAGCGGTCGATGTGGCGACGAGAAGTCATCGTGAGTCATCATCGAGCGCTTCGAGCCGACGCGCGAGAGACGGAGGACGCGAAGAAGACGTGGGAGCGAGTGGTGAGCGAGGACGGGGCGGAGGCGCTGCGAAGATACGCCGAGGCGGCGACGGAGGTTGGGAATCGGGCGTGGGTGGTGAGCGCGCTGGAGTGGTGCGTAAATGCGGTTGGATTGTATTTCGGGGATGCGGAGCGGTGCGCGCCGAGCGAAACCGCGCCGACGTGGGCGACGGCGAATAAGCGCCGCGCGCGCGCGTTGGCGCGCGAGCGCGGAGAGCCCTTCGAAAGCGTGCTGAAGACGATCGTCGAGAGCGAGGACGCGCTCGGGACGCCAGATCGAAGAGTCGCGGGCAAAGTTTTGAAGCTCTTGGATGTCGGTTCGTGTTGGGACTACTTCAATGTGCACTTCAAAGGCCCGTGGCCGGGAAATCTCACCGTGGACGCCGTGGCGTGCGATCTGTGCCCCGCCGTGCCTTCGGTGTACCGTTGCGATTGGCTCAACGTGCGATTCGGTGACGAAGAGCGCGTTGAACCGGCGTCTCGAGAGGGGGAATCCGCCGCTCTCGAGGCGGTGCGAGAACACGACGCGGACGTAGTCGTCTTTTCGCTCGTTTTGAGCTACCTGCCGACGCCGAAACAACGCGGCGAGATGGTGCGTCGCGCGCGTCTGGCGTTGAAAAACCGCGGCGCCGGTCTCTTCTTCGTCATCACTCCTCACAGCACGGACAAGGGACACTGTCCGCACAAGGCGCTGCCCGTGCTCGCCGAGTGGAGAGAGGCGTTTCTTACGGTTGGTTTCGATCGAATAGCCTATGAACGGCACCGAAGTGTCCATTGTCTCGCGTTCAGAACGATAGGCGACGGCGACGAGGCGCGCGCCGCGGAGGGATCACCCCCGGAGCTTCGCATAGCCTTTGACTCCCAGCGTTGACGAGCGTCTTCGCGATAGCGCATAGCGTAGAATAGACAATTGCTTGTTTTCATTAATATACGAACTATCGAGCATACAAAAGCGAAGGCGCGTGCGACGGTCTGCGCGGCGCCGGCGCCGGCATGGCGGCGAAGGACGTCAACGCGTTCTTGCCGGTGCTGACTATGGAATCTAAGATGCGGCACACTTTCGTCAAACGACGCGAACCGACGGGGACGGAGTTGATCGCGCGTTGAATCGCTTCAACGTTCGGCAACTCACTCACGCCCTTCTTCCCCGTGAGCTGTACGACCACCTCCGGGCTCAGAGCGCCGTAAGGGTACGCACCGCCCATCATGTTCAGTTTCGCGCTAAACAGTCTTTCGTTGACGAAATCGACAAAGGTGAGCTCGAGCACACCCGTCGCGCTACACTTGATTCTATTGAGTCGTGGGAACTCGTTTCGACACGCCTCCATCTCCTCCAAAACGCGTTCAGCGCGAGACAGCTTCGGCGCGAGCTCTTGCAAGACTCCCGCGACGCCGCCCGCCGGCACGGCGTCTTCGCCCCACGCAATCGGCGCACCCGCCAGTGCGGCGGCGAACTCGCGTCCACCCTTCGGCGTCATCTCCGGTCCATCGACCGACATCACGCGACCGGCACCCGTGCTCGCGTCGAGCGTGACTCGGAAGAGCGAGCCCACGCGAATGGTGAGCTCGGCTCCCTGCGGTCCACCCACGCCCTCCAAACGCCAGGGCGCGAGACCGCTGAGAACGCCGAGTTCTTCACTGGCACCCTGCGCGTTCTTCGCCTTGGCGCGCAATCGCACCTGACTCGCTCGTCGCAATCGAGAGGGCGTATCGTCCATGTCGACGCCTCCAAACGACTTGAAGCTAACAGTCGCGTCCGCCGCAGCGTCTTGCGCTTCTCGCATGGCGTCGAGTTCCACTTGCAAACGGTCTCGCTCAGATTTGATGGTCAACTTGCGCGAGTTCATGCGCTCCAAGTTCTCTTCGCTCGCCACAAGCGCTCTGCGCGCCGCGTTGATGGCCGCACGCTTGTTCGCCAACGCCTCCAACACCTGTTCCTTCGTCGCCGACGTCGACTTGGCGGCGTCGAAGCGCTTCGAGCTCGCCGCTCTTTGCGCTCGAAGCTTGATGATGTGACCGTTCGCGCTCGAAATCGCCTCCGACGCGATCGCTCGCGAGTTGGCGATGCTCTGAGAGCTCTTCAACAAGATTTCGCTGTGGAAGTTCAAGCTTTCTCGCACGAGTTCCTCGGTTTCCATTCTTTGCTGCGCAAATCTCTCCTTGGCCGCTAGTTGGCACTCCTTCTTGAGCGCTTTACCCGCACGTCGAAGCTCGTTGGCGTGCGCCGGATCGTCGGAAGCGGCGTAGCGCAACAGCGGGGGCTGCGTCGCCTCGACGGTGGAGCGCAGCTTTTCCGTCTCCGTGGTGAGCGCATTCATTCGCACGTTCAACTGTTCGTGGAAGCCTTCGAGCGCCTCGATGAGGGGCGCGGTCAAGCAGCACAGTTTCAGCGCCTCGGATTGCGTCTCCGGCGGCGGAGCCGTGGCCAAGGCGCCCATGGCGATGGAGGATCGTCGACCCAAGTTTTTCGCCTCCATGAAGGAGATCTCGCACGCGTAAAAGAACGTTTCCAAATCGATCGGTTTCGAGTTCATGAGCGCGTCTGGGATCGGCGGCAACGACGTCGGAAGTCCTTGCAGCATCGTGCCCGTGTTTCCACCCGGGGTACCGAACAAAGGATTGTGCATCGCCGCGCCGGGCGTGCCCGCCGCGCCGAATTGCATAAAGTTGGCGCCGCCCATCGTGATCGTTCTCGAAGGCGTGAAGGCTTGCATCACAGGAGGCGCGCCGTATCGACCCTGCATCGGCGTCGTGCGCTCTTGGTACACCTTTCTCATGCTCATCAACGCTTCGTCGCCGTGTTGCTTTTGGCGCAAGAGTTCCGCCATGCGCAGAGACTCGTCGCCCGGCGTGAAACCGTCGTGCGAGCTCGCGATCGAACCATCCGTGTTCGGAGTGGCCGCAACACCGGCGCCGTTCGCGGGCGTCACGCCCATCACCGCTTGCACGTCCGTGCCCGTCACTTCGGCGGTCGGCGGGTTCGCCGGCGCGCTGGTGCCGGCGGTCGCCGTGCCGTCGCCATTCGCGCCGTAGACGTAATTGAACGTGTTCGTGCCCATCCCACCCTTCGCTTGGCCTTGCAAATCCAAATTCGTCGAGTCGGTCAAGTTGAAGGGTCGCGTGTTCGCGGTGACGGATCGAGGCGGCAACCCCGCGCTCTCGCGCTTGCCGCTCTTTTCGTCAAACGCAAACGTCAACGACGGCGTCGGACCCGGCGCGACGGATCCCGGCGTCGGCGCGCCCATACTGAACGCCACCGTCGCATCGTCCATCATCACCGTGTTCGCCAGATCGAGCGCGCTCGCGTGCGCGGCGTCGACGGCGCGCTGGGTGAGATCGTCGGTGGGCTCAAAGGCGGGAATGCCGTCGGTGGTGTTACCCGTGTCCATGTCCATCTCCCCTTGAGACGTCGTGGTCTGTTCCTCGTCCTCGTTCGCGAGCGCGGCGAGCGAAGGAACGGTACCGGTGATGTCTTCCGTGGCGTCCGGATTAGCACGCGTCGGCGTCTGTCTGTACCCGAGCGGAGACTCGTCCGCGTTCAACAGGTTGGACAACGACGGCACCGCGCCGGTGATGTTCTCCGTGTCCGCCGCGTCCAAGAGCGCCCCCATCGTCGGTACCTCCGACGTCACGTCGTCCATGTTCTGCGACGCGTTAAATGTGAACGTGCCCGTGCGATCGGCCGAGTTGGGCGTCCCGAAGCGTCCCACGCTCGCCCGTCTCTTCCCCGGCGTGTGCTTCCCTTCGCTGTTCAACTGCGCGCTGTTCGGCGCCTCCTGTTCGTCGTTCGCCACCGGAGACAACGAGAAATCAGCCGCATCCGCGTCCTCCGCCGGCGACGGCGTCGTCCCTCCCGCGACGTTCACCGTCTCCGCCGACGCCTTGAATTCAAAAGTCTCCGTGCGATCCCGCGCCGGCGCCGGCTCCACGCTCGCCTCCTCCACGATTGAAAAACCCGCCGGCACCTCAGCGTTCGCCTCATACGTCTCACCGCTCTTATCCTCATCTCCTTCCGGTTCAAACTCGCGCACCGTCTCCAACACCGCCGGCGCCGCGAACGACACGCGCCGTCCCAGCGACTGTCTCTGCTTTTTCCTCTTCGCAAACGCCGGCGACGGCGCCGCCTCCGCCGCCGCGCTCTCACCGCCCTCACCCGAACCCTCTCGACTCACCGCCGAATCGCGTCGTCCCGATCGTCGCCTCGCGCTCGATCGCGTCGCTCGTCCCACCGATTCACCGTTTTCCGTCAGCGCCGGCGACGTCGGCGTTCGACCTCGCCGTTTTAAAATCTACCCGCGCGAGAAAAAACGAAACGACCCACCGTCGTCGTCATCGTCATCGTCAGTCCACCGATCGCGACGCCGCACACATAAAAAAAACCAAAACGCGCGCGCGATGAACGAACGACACGCGCGCGCGTCCATCGCGACGACGACGGAAACGATGGATGGATGCATTCAAAAAATCACATCGCATCCATTCATCATTCGCGTCTCCCCCCCCCACGTTCGCGCGTTCCTCTCGCCTCGCCTCTCGCACGCACCGACGACGGTGTTTTCACCGTCCCTCCGTCCCCCCGCGAGTTCTCCTTCGCCGGCGTCGACATCGGCGCCGTCTCACGCGTCGTCGTCTCCCGTCAATGAGTTGTCGCCTCTTTCCCCCAACGGCTCTCCGCGCGCGCACACGCACTGGTGTACTCATAGATGGTAGAAAACCACCTTTGCGTACGAGACACGTGTACGTATTCAAAGAGACACATGATAGAGGAATGTAAAAAGGCGCACGCACGTGCCCATTCGAATTCCACAGAGATGGGCCTCTCGCGCGCACAGTACGCATCCCGCGTCCTCGACGCGGTCGGTCGGACACGTCGCGCGCGCGCGAGGGGAACGGGCCACGTTGCCAATGGTCGCGCGCGCGCGAGTGTTCGCGTCTCGACGCGCGTGACGTCGACGATCGATGAACGTCGCGGGTGCAGTGGACACGGTGGACGGTGTCCGCGCGCGCGGTGGCGGTGTGTGGACGTCGCGCGCGTCGTGACTCGTCGATCGATCGATCGATCGTCCATTCGCGTCGTCTCGGCTCGAGGTGGACGCGCGCGCGGGACGCGCGCGGGACGCGCGACGACGCGACGACGCGCGTGGACGTGACCGTCGAGCGTGGAGGTGGATTCGTTCGAGACGGCGCGCGGTGCGTCGCGCGTCTCTCGCGTCTCTCGCGATGGTCGATCGAGGACGGTGTCCCGCGCGCGTCTCGGCGCGAGACCCGGGCGCGGCGGCGGACGCGGCGGACGCGGCGTCGCCCGAATCGTTTCGTCGTCGCGTGCGCGCCGTGTACGCGCTGACGCCGGACGCCGTGATACAAGGTTTGTGTCCACTCGATGTCAACGCTCGGAACATCGATTCGTACGAACAGGGACGATGGGAGTTGGTGCGTCGAGACGTCGCCGCCGCGCTCGGCGACGCCGTCGCGCGCCGCGCGTGCGCGTTTCTCGACGACGTCGGCGCGATTCAGGATGCGTTCGGGATTCGAACCAACGCGGTGAATTTTAAAAAGGTGTTGTTACGTGCGTTGTACGAGACGGAGGCGTTAGAGCTGCGTTTACGTCGATTATTGACGTATTACAGAGGCGACATGCACAAGGACGGAGGCTATCGCGACGCGGCGAGATTTCGCGAGACGTGCGCGGCGCACGGACGGTGTCGAGGCGCGATGAAGGCGATCTGTGACGCGCGCGTGTTTCTTAAACAGATTTGTTGCGTGCCGAGACATCCGGAGTGTTACCGTCCGAAACGTTTGGCGACGATGCCGCGAACGATGATCACGCGAGGGTTCGTCGTCAGGGCGCGCGCCAAGACGGGACGCGACGCCGACGCCGACCGCGCCGCCCGAGACGAAGACGACGTCGTCGGGTACGCGTTTACGCCCCGAGACGAGACGCAACCGTCGTTAACGAACGATTTCGATCGTCTCGTGACGCGCGCGAGAGAGGAATTACGCGTGCGAACGCACGAGATGGATTTCATCGTCGCGTCGCTCGTCGCGCGAGGCGTCGCCAAAGCCCTCGTCGTGCGCGAGGAATTGCGCGCGTTTTCAAAGACGTGCGGCGACGTCGCGCGAGACGCCGAGAAACTCGCCTCGCGCGTGAGACGAGACCACGACGATCCGGATATCGTCATGCGCGAACGATTTACCGTCGTCGACGAGGAAACCGGGGAGTTACACGCGTCTTCCGAGGCGTTGGAGGCGTTCCGCGTCGCCGCCGAGATGGATTCCGTCGCGCTCGCCCTCGAGGGTTCGGCGCCGGCGCTCGCGGAGACGAAACGATGGATCGACGAAGCGCTCGCGAATCCGCGAACGAGGCTCTTCGCCGCGGGTGACGACGCGCACACGACATCGTTCGTACCCGATGGATTCGCGCTGGTGAAAATGGTGTCGGAATACGCGGAGACGATCGAACGGTACGAACCGGGCGCGCTCGCCGAGCTCGCGCGCGCGGGGCGCGTCGACGGCGCGGCGGCCGCGCGCGTCACCCGCGCCGAGGGGACGAAACGATGCGGGAGATGCGATCGATCGTATTCAAAATTATGGATCGTTGGATCCACGTGCGTGTTGTGCGAACAAGCGGCGAGAGAC
>Ga0208410_1000388_pt1 | contig 25890 bp, 36 predicted proteins | sample ETN02SmetaG_3_FD_185787 | JGI IMG/M metagenome (GOLD analysis project Ga0208410, IMG submission 185787) | Marine microbial and viral communities from oxygen minimum zone, Eastern Pacific Ocean - ETNP2014F10-02SV257 (SPAdes) (version 2) | ecosystem: Environmental > Aquatic > Marine > Oceanic ... | reverse complement strand
TCTGTAATATCATGTTTCCTTTCATATGGTATGGGTTCCTTCAAATGCCACGCCGCGATTTGCTCAGATCGTACTTTTCTCTCTTCGTAGTTTAGATGATTCATACCAAAGTGTGCATGTAAACTATTCGGACTTATTAGAATCACGCGTTCCTTAAACATGTAATGAATAAGGGTTTGTATATTGCCAAATCCCCCGGGTGGCTGTCGCTCGATCAATATGACGTCGGCACTATCAAATATAAATTTATGATCGTCGACGAAGAGAGGTACTAAATCAACAACCTCGTTTGAATATATGTATTTGTAATCGTCTAGATTAATTTTTTTAATATATTCAATCTCAACGTCTGTAGAGCTTTTACACGTCGCAAGCGCTAAGCCCAAGTTGTGCCACCCGATGTCGATAGACAGTATGCGCATCTATTATTGCGAAATACTATTATCAAACAAAATAATCGCATATAATAAATGTGGAACTTTTGGATTTTCAGACCTTTAAAAAATATGAAACATAGTTTTTCATTCATATTCGGTGAATAAAAAATACACATGTACTAAAATGAGCTACAGCACAGAACAGTGTAATTTTAAATATAATGTTTCTTCCCTTGAGAAAGTCGTCGACGGCGACACGATCGACGTCGTCATAAATTTAGGATTCGACGTGTGCACCAAGCAGCGTGTGCGTCTCCTAGGAATCGACACACCGGAATCCAGAACTCGTGATTTAGAAGAAAAGAAATTTGGACTCTTGTCCAAGAAGAAGTTGAAAGAATGGTGCTTGAAGGCGGTAGAATCTGACAGGGATGACATAGAAATCCAACTCAGATGTCCAGAGGCTGATTCGAGGGGTAAATTTGGTCGCATTTTGGCAGAAATTTGGGTATCAGAAGATGGTGAATGGACGAACGTAAACAAATGGATGTGTGAAAATAATTACGCGGTGCCATATGTGGGGCAAAACAAAGCGGACGTGGAAGCGCTTCACATGGTAAATCGTCAAAAAATAATTGAAAGGGGTGAGATTTAATAATATGATCTCTCATGAACCCAAATATTCGCCAACCATTTTTCACCATCCGTGATCGGTGCGCCACCGTGAAGACCGCGATCATCGATCCACCCGTAATTATTTAACGTATTAAATACGAGTGCGTCACCTTTGTTTAGCGAATAAGTCTTTTTAATATTTGGGAAGACTGTTTCTCCACCAGAAAATTCCGTGTGATCATTCAACGCTATCATGATCGTGTGTGTTCTTTTGTTATCCGAGGGGAACGCGTCTTGGTGGGGGCGATAAAAACCACCTGGTTTGTATCGTAAAACCTGTAAATCTTCACACCTCTCTATATCACCATTAACTTCTCGTATACACTTTGAGATTATAGTATCCATGGCTTCCCCTCCAATCCACGCGGTTTCACTTTTTCTAATACGTGGATCGAGTATCTTAGAATTCGAGATAGTCGATGGTTTCAATTTAGGTTCAGCTTTATTTTTTATATATTCACACTCATCATCTGTGAGCATACCTTTGACCACACGAGGTTGGTAATATTTAGGTACTAAAATAAAATACAGAATCAATAATGTGATTATTAGAGTCAAATATTTATTTAACTTCATCTTAAATTAAATAAATATTTTTAATTTTACCAATTTCCATGAACTGATGAATTTATAAATCTAGGAACACAACAGTTATATCTCGACCAGATAACTCGAATGACATCGTTTGTATATTTTTCTAATTCCATGATCGTTTGAAAAATGCGTTGTTCGTCCTCCCTGTGTAGTATCCAATCTCGACAAAGATCACCGGCGGTATCGACAAACATCTGTAAAATATTTCGAATGTCTGTCATTTTTTCATGCTTTTTATCGTCACGTTGAAGTACCTTCTTCATATATTCTTTGCTCATTTTACCCATTAAATACTGAGTTCTATAATACCTATTATAATGTTCTCGCATAGGTAAAGCATATTTCCAATTCATTTCATATTCAAGATTCGCACACTCTCGGACGAGTTGTTTTATCGCGGTGGGTGCGTTAAGCTCGTCCAATTCACGGACACTCGGGCGCCCGCCACATGGAATGTCTGCGTGGTCTCGACTCCTTTTCTTAAATTGTAGAAAATGTGGGTTATGAATTCGTCCAATCGCAATTTCACCGGTCCGCCAATCGAACGCTGTATGACAATTGGTGCACCACATCTGGGCACATCCATCGATCTTATGGATCATTGTTGAACATTTAGGGCATGGTTTCGTGTCACGTTTTATTAATTTCATAGTCTCTACAAGGTCTTTATCACACACATGTCCGTCGATCAATTCCTCGCCACACGCGTCACAGAACTCTTTTGAACATACACCACATACCCACGTTTCATCTAAAAACCCGCGACACTCCTCGATTGGACACTGTCTCACGAACGTCGTCGGTTTCGTCTCTTCAACGTTTTGATTGGAATGTAATCTAACCAATTGGAATCTACACATGTCTATGATTTGGCGAATTCCCGTCATGGCTATTCTATAATGACACGCAATTGGTTTACCGTGGTTTCTGTAATAATTAGCCCGTTCAATAATATAAGCGTCGGTCAGTTTGTTTGTGAGATCCATGAGCTCATTGCGCTTTTTTATATATTTGACATACCCCTGTGTTTCTGGCATCCTAGCTAATTCCCTTTCAAATAAAATGTTTTCACGGTGATTTTTGTATTCAACATTTCTGAATCGTTTCGTACAAAAAGAATCTACAAACGCACGATCGTGTGGATGTTTACAACTCATACAGTGTGGATTATCTGTGGTCGATAATAAATATCTCTGTATACATTCTCGACATGCGTCAAAATCACAAAAAGCGCAAGTGACCTGTTTGTGTTTTTGATGGTTATATTTAGAGCAACATACGTTACAATATTCCATTCATTATTTAGCGGACTTTTTCTTTAAGCTTTTAACCGGTGTGTTTTTTGACCGAGGTGATGAATCTTGTTTTTTTAATCGATCTTTCACCTGTTTAAATAATTCAATGTATTCCTTCTTACCACCATTCTTTTCTCGTTCGATCATTGAATTGAAAAAATTCAGTTGTTTAGTCAAAGTCGTCTCACCCCTTTTGATCGCCAATAATGAAAATCTAACCGATTCATCTACACCCTTTTTAAATTTAACACCGCCTACTGACCCAATATTCCGCAGATCAACGAAGTTTTTTGTTGACGACATTTATTATGTGTCAATAAAATTTTTGAGAGGATATAAATGTAACTAGTGAAAACTACCAAAACACCTAATTTTCTTTTTTTATTCTTACCCTTCATATTATATTGTTGAGATAAATTCCCAAGAAAGCTCCTCACAAATTTTTTTCCATATGAGATCCTGTTGATATAGCTTTTCTTTTGATTTTAAGAGGGGGAAGTACTGTAAATACTTATCTTCAGATAAGAGTTCACAAAATTTATAGAGGACGTACGAGTAAGATAGGAAATTTTTACGCTCTTTTGGACAATTTCGATCGAATGGCTTCTGTATATCTTTAAACATAATTCTGAGGCGCTCTTCTAGTTCGAGTGGCATCTTTGGAGGTTGTATTCCCGATAGTATGTTAGCTATGTATGGCACGTGCTCATAATACTTATTTTTCTTAAGCTTTTTTAGCAAACCTCTTACTCTGGTGTGTGTTATCTCATCTAATTTTTTTATTTTAATTTTTTTGAGTTCATTACGCAGCTGCTCTATAACCTCGGTGGGTATGTTTGTAGTTTCCTGTGCTTGAAATTGACTCAACCACTCCGAAAAATGATTTTCACGTTTATAGGAATAATTAATGATCTTTTCGGAAGTCTCCTGCTCCTCGCGATATGTTAATTCCTCACTTATCAATCGAGCCAGTATCAGCCCACACGTTTGACACACAAGCTCACTGGTATCAGGGAAATGCACGATAACACTGTCCTCACATGTGGGGCATGATTCCCGAATCCGGGGTGTGTTCCTTGGAATATTTACATTTTCGACGTCGATCAAATAATCATTAAATATATCTTTGCGCTTCAATCCCGTAGTCACTTTGACGTTGAAGGCGTTATCTACACTAACTTCACCTTCATCCTCGGCGTTGTATTTATTCATGTAAGGCATACATTTAATGATATAATCCGACATTTCAGTCTCATACCTTTGTTTATTTTCCGGATCTTCTTCAATCAAATTCTTCCATGCGTCTAACTTGTTGTTATATCTGCTTAAAAAATTTCCTTCCATAATTATAAATGATACGCTCCTTTTTAAGTAGTGTGATAATTTTTATATATGATATGTATAAAAAAATATCATCGATTCGAGATTACACTATTCAAAAAATTGAAATGGAATATCAAATAGATCATGAAACCGAAGCGGATAACCTAGAAGGATTTTGGGTGAATGAATCTAAGTCGTGGGATGATAGTCTTGATGAATATTATATCAATATTACAAATATAAATTTTAGAAATGTGGCAGTGCCATCAAACGTAAAAAGAATTATTATACGTATCAAATATTGGCATACAGATAAATTATATAAATACATAACGCGCGACGTGCAATTTACATGGCCTCCTAAAAGGCATGAAGGTATGATTTTTAACATGCCCATCGTATCGGCGCATTTGATCGATGATGATGGGAATGAGGTTCGAGATGTGTTGCAAAAGGTGATTAGGTATAAGGGTCCACATGGTGAATTTAGTGGAAACGAAAAAATAAAGATTGCAGAAATGCTTTACTATGATTATCACACGTTGAAAATGGAATTGCCTAAGATTCGTTTGAAAAACGCACTCGGTAGAATTAAAACTGTCTCGACGGTCGATGGTTATATAGACGATTTGACGGTCATTTAGGTTGTTTCATCAGTCTTCGTCGCTAGATAAAATGACAAGTCCCCTAGATTTGCTACATTGTACTTTAATATGAGAAACCTATTAAGTTCTTCTTGCATTATCTGCACTGTCGAGCACATGCTCGTTGCTTTGGTAAATATGTTAAGGTACCGCAAACTATAAATACCAGACATGGAACATGGACTATGTTCGGTACACTCGATGACGGTCTCCTGATTCGCGAAATCACCCGCACATTTCAAACCAATATCCTTGTCATGCCTAAAAATTTCGATATCTGGTCCAATGTTATACATGTCTCTACATATTCTTTGAAAATCAACTGATGGCATGGGTGTGATCGTCGTCATGGTGACGTCTGGGAGTTCGATTTGAGACTCATTGATATCGAGTAATTTTAATACAAATTTTGTACATGATTTTTTGACCTCCGAGTGGATTTCTATATTCATAGATTCCTTGTTATCAATTGAAATTATCAAAACATCACTATTGGTGATTGATTTTAATAATTTAAACGTGTTTGATACGTTGATTCCAGCGATGATAGGTTCTGGACATGAATACTCTTCGAAATTATCAGACGATAGAAACATATCCACCAATGACGCGCGTGCGTTGTCAAGCGTTGTTAAATAGAGACCATCCTCTTTGAAGTATAGATTCACGTCGTTCAAAATGTCTTTCAATACTTCAAATGTAGACTTGATCGCACTAGCTTGAATCGTCGCAAGTCTCATGTTTTATAATATTCGATTCATTTCTTTAAACTCATTTTAAGTTATTTCTTTACACTCGTATCATACGCCCTATTGACGTCCTGATCTATCTTTGCTTGCAATTCTGGGGTCATACCTGGCTGTAACGATGTTCCGTATGAATCTAATTCAAATATTTCATCCACACCATCTCCATCAAGTGTCGTCATGCCACACCCACCGAATCCAAACGTCTCGACTTGTTTTTGCGGCAATAACGATTCTAACCAATTTTTAATCTCTTGTCCGACGAGTAACTTACCATTCTTCGTTAACATCGTCGGCACTCGATCAATTTTATACTTGTACTGGGGTGGGATGCCGTGTGTATTGATATTGTGAAAATTTACGATCTGTCGCAATTGTGCATTCTGATTAATAAAGTCGATCAAATCTAAACTGTGAGAGCATTTTGGGCTAAACAGAAGCAGCGACATACTAAAATAGAATATCAAAAAAAAATCGTAATTTTACACACAAATAATTTGTAATGTACTAATAATGAACTGGCAGTGGGTTGTTAATATCGTATTGATATTGATCGTCATTTATATAACTACCAGACGAGAAAATTTTGGATACAGGGATACCAAATCGAATAATCCATTTTTCGTCGATGAGAAAGAGTTCGATTTGAAGAGATATAGTTTGGTAGATACTGGTAAACTGACCCCCGACATGCTCGAGAGAATGGTACACCAAACGAACGAACGAATCAGCCACATCACGGGACTTTGTACCTATATAATAGAGACTATAGGTGTAAACAAGTACAAGAATAAAGAAACAGAGGAGGAAGTGTATCGCGCAACCTTTATGGTGGTGAAGCACGGTGGCATGCCTTTCGCATTTGTCGTGACATCCGATATCAAAATTTTAAACGATCCAACGTCTCAACACAATGTATCAGGATTCGATGTAAATCTTCTCAAACAAGCTGAAATCCTACACAAAGACCCAACAACGGGGGAAGTAACCGCAACCTATGAATCGACGGGTGAGGTAAAAACTAGACTTGATAAGACCGCACTTCCCGCAAAAAAGTATAAAGATGATAAAATTCGAGAATTAGCTAGTATAATACAGGATAATGACCTATCACAGCAGCAGCGAGAGGAGAAAGCATCGGCGATCATCAGTGAAATTCTCGAAGGAATAAAAAATAAACAACCCGTCGTCATGGTACATAGTATCAGAACGCAACCCCTCGATTACAATTACCCAGAAGATCCAGAGATCTATACGAACAACTTCGGAGTCGAAAAATACGATGATTACATGAAAGTTCGAGAATCGGAAATAAATTTTATAAAAGGTAAAAAATTTAAGAAGAAGGAGATCATGTCATCGAATGAGATGTATAAGACCGCGCGAGAACCAGTGAGTGAGGACGTAGAAATAGTGGGCATGGACGCAGAGCCCGCACCACCGCCGATATATATCCAAAAAAATTCATTAGACTAATTTAATGATTAGCGTCGATGATATTTCGAAAATCGCTGATAGAAAAAAGGAGCTATTGAAGCAAACTTATAAGCATATCTATGAACAATCCTGTAAACGGATCAAAAAGCACGCAGAGTTCGGTAACAAACATGTATTCGTCGAAATCCCTGGATTTGTGATGGGATACCCGTCGTTTGATCGGTACAAAGCAGTTCAATATATATTTAGGCAGCTCACGTTGGCGGGATTCATATGTACTATATATAACAATTTCGTCATACATGTCACGTGGGCTTTAAAAAAGGCAAAACCTACCAAAGTTCAAGAAAAACCAGTGCAGCAGGAAGAAGAATTCGGTGATTTACCGAGTTTTATAAATTTAAAAAAGGCTGCGAATCGTTATCGGGGTAAATGATGCGACAAAATAGATATAAAAAAAGTTCACTCCATGATAAATGGACAACCTGAATGTACTCGTAGAAGCTAAGAGAGAATATCTCGGCCAACTGTGCGATCTCATGTGTCCAGTTATGATAGAAAATTTTGAAAAAATGTACGATGAAGCGTACGCGATGTCAAAGGGTAGAAAAGTTTTAGTCATGTTTCAAAAGCTTTTGAAAGAGGTTCCAAATTGGTCCGAAGCAATGTCTAAGCAGCACACGGATAACATCGCAAACCGAATCGCATGGTTTAACGATTTACTCGCGGCTGTCTTTGTCAGCTGTGTTAAAATTTTATCAGCCGTTCGTCTTTCTAAGGATAATAAGAAAATCGCGTTGAAATTACCAACGAATGAAGTGTTCGTACAAACTTGTTATAACAACGTCGCGAAGGATCTCTATAGGGATCCGTATATTTTCCATGAATCTACGAATGAATACGAACGAAATGAAATTTTGTTTCAACGATTTTGTACAGCGATCGAAGCATCTGTTCGTGAACTAATCCCAGTACAACAGATCTTACAGACCTACATGTCTCAGCAGGATAATAAAGATATAGACCTCAACGAAGCAGAGGTCGGTGACGCCGAAGACCCCGATTTCGTCGATGAGTTGCCCGAGGAAACTTTTGACGAAGCTCCCCCAATGGATGAACCACCAACAGAAGAACCCCTCGAAGAACCCGAAGCATTCATACCCCCACCAGATGACGCACCACCACCACCGACTGAGTCGCCGTTCGACAATGAATTTAAGTCAATCACAGGCGTGCCAGCCGATCAACCAGAAAATCCAGTTGAAGATGACGATGTGTTATTCCCCGATGCTTCAGATGCACCAGCAAAAAAAGTTGGTTATAATTAAATGGAGTTCGAAGACTATCTGCGCGACCCCGTGTGGGCGGCGATTATCGCCGGTGCCATCACAGCGGCTTATATCCACATTAAAGCGAAATTGAATAACGAGGAAGGGTTACAGACTAGTTCCTACGCAAAACCAGCGGCACTCAATGCGATTTTGGTATATTTTATCATATCATCTGGTGTTGGCAAAAGAGAAACAATATCTACTGAACCATTTGCTTAAAGAATTAATGATATTGTATAAAATATAAGAGACATGACCTCCGTAAACGCGTTCAATGACATGATGGGACAGTTCCTAGCCGAACTACACAAGACATTCCCAGAAGAAAAGGCGATTAAAAAGAGTATGAGTGGTTTCGAACTCATGCGACAGGCCAACCCACGATTGGTCGTCGAAGGTTTCATGACTGGTGTGTCTCCGTATGCCGACAAAATCTCAGCGCGTGACGATACATTTTTCCTCGAAGAATCGAAAAAGCTTGATTTCTTGAAGGGTATTAATATTGAAACGCACTGGTCCAGTATCTCCGATGCGACGAAGGATGCCATTTGGCAATACATCTCAACTCTATACATGCTCGGAACGACGATCTCATCTATTCCAGAAGACACTCTCAACATGATCGAAAAGGTTGCGAAGCAATGCGCAGACCAAATTGAAACTGATGGTGGTGGACTTGAGGATTTAGATCAGGGAAAGTTGCTCAGCACTATGCAAAACATGTTGGGTGGGATGATGAAAAAATAAACTTAGTATATTTAAATGAGCGCTTCTTGGTTTAAGGATCCACAGCAGCTTGTTCGATGTGATAAAACATTGGAATTTTGGCCTACCAATAGACAGCCCACAGGTGACCGAATCAACTCAGCGTCTCGTTTCATTATATATGCGGCGTGTGTCCATTATTTGATTAAGCGAGACAGGCGCGTCTTCGTCGTCGCCGCAACCGCCTTAGCAATTTTGTATGTCTTAGAAACATCTAAGATGATAAAACCAAGTATAGAAAGATATCAAGTTGAGTTAACAGGGGACACCAGTTGTCAATTACCAGATTCAGAAAATCCAATGGCGAATGTTTTGGTGGGTGATTATGGTGATCGTCCACCTGCATGCTTTTACCCAACCGTGAAGAGACAAGTGGAAAACGCTGTTGGTGGTGACATCATGTATGACGGTGGGAGATCTAAAAGCTCAGGACCTGAACAGCAGCGAAATGGACTTCAGCGCCAGTTTGTATCGAGTCCTGTCACTACGGTAGTCTCCGATCAAACCGGATTCGCTGAGTGGTTGTATGGTAAGAAAAACGCCAAGATGTGTAAGGATGACTCGCTTCAATGCGATCCAAATGCGAGAGGAGTTCAACTCGAATCGCGTTCTGGTTTGGGTTTGGACGGTGATAAAAGGTAAATAATTTTAAATTCTCAATAATCGAAACACACAATGTTTCCATCATTGATAACAAAAATCTTACATAATAATAAATGGCGTACCAACTCCAACCAGGGCTCGCTATTGTTGAGAATCCAGCCGTCCCAGAAGCTAAAGCGACCGATGAAGTTTTTGTGTACCCACAACCAACGTCCTTGAAATTCGGTTCGAGACCAAACACCATGTTATATGGCACCGCCCCGTTTATGGCGGGTAAGGGTGCGCCAGCCGAACTCGTCGAAACATCCGATGCACTTCGTCCCCAATCTACCACGAGATTTGGTAAGGTTTTAGCGAACACGTACGAATCTGGATATTTCCCAATTAATAATACACCTGTTCAATTACCTCCACAAACTCAAAGTTACCAGCCTGCGAGTACTAGAGCTCAATTACAAAATGGACTTTTTGATCAAAGATATACAAAATAAAATGTGAGTAACAAATAAGAATGGGAGATCCAGTATCTGTCGCTGCTATCGCCGGTTTAATTTATGCTGGTCGAAAATTAAGTTATGCGAAAGAAACGTATGAACAACAGCCCGAAGTTTCACAGCCCACAGTAACCCCACCACCACCAGTGTTTGCCGAGACGCAGGTACGTGAATACCCTGGCTCAGTCCCCCCTAACATTAATAAACGAGCCGTGGATAGCTTCGCGGACCTTTCTCGAAATGTTCGGTCGTCTGGACAAGAGATTCTCGAAACGCGAAATCGTATGTACGATGTCGGACGCATGAACAACGTCGGTCCAATCGAAAAGCGATTGGTTGGACCGGGTCTTGGTGTCGACCCCAACGTACCGAGCTATGGTGGACATCAGCAACTTCTCCGAGTCAATCCAGAAAACGTCGGCGCTTATAAATTGACGACTCTTCCAGGACGAAGTGGTCCAGCTCAAGACACAAGTGGTGGTAGGCGTGGTGTGGCGGGTGGTTTATACCAAAATAGACCAGAAAAAACCGCTTTCCTCCCAGATCGTTTACCAAACGTTTCTGGAAAGTCGCAAGGTTTCGGTGGTCGTACACCCCGAGGTGAGCACGAAAAGACGAAGAAAATTACAAACCGAGCCGCTACAGGTCTCCGAACGGATACTTTGAGTGTTGCTCCAGCGAAGCGTTTCGTGTCGAACGGTTCGAACGCACAAGACCCAACGAGAAACAAGAAAGACGGCAACATTGAACAATACCAATACATGAACAACCCACAACCAGGCATTAACAGTTTCCATCATGGATACTTACAGGGTGCCGCGGTTGCTATGGGTGAAACGAACTCCAGAACACCACACACACCTGAACAAATGTTCAAATACGGGTTTAGACCGGATGAACGTCGTGGTAAGGCTGGGCGCCCCGCTGGTCCAGGTAGAATGAACGTGCGCGCAAGTCCACTCAACCAAGGGGGTAAGCTCACGGCGGTTCGCAGTGATACCACACGCATTGACGGTCGCGTCAACCCCCAAGCAGGTGGCTGGACTCAACAGTATGATAACAGTGGCTACTACGATCTCAACGCATACAAGGATACCCCAAATCCAAACGCTTCACCAGACAGTCTCAATGTTGCCAAGAGACAACTCGCTCGAAACCCTTTATCTCATCAATTATCCTAAAAAATATAAAAAATACGCACGAACCCATTCATTAAAATATTATCCGCATATTTTAATGAAGGTACATAACCTGACAATTGATAGTAGTCAACGCGACCCTGTAAAGTACACGAATCCAAATGACTACGTCATCACTCTTGAAAGTCCAATTTACGACATTTCACAAATTAAACTGACGAGTGCGCGTATTCCTACACCCCAATTATTGGTATGTGAAAGCAATCGTCACGTTAACTTTAAAGCTACCCAAGGTGGTATCACACAAGATTTAAGTGTATCAATATCTATAGGAAATTATACAGAAACTGATTTTGCGGCACTGTTCCAAGGTATTGGGGGTTATAATTTTAACATATCTTATGATGCCACCGAAAACAGATTTACCATGGGCCAGCCCACAGCCCCCAACGGTACAAGTCTACAATTTCTTAGATTCCTGTTTAAAACTGGTCAAAATGGATACGATGATTCAAGTTCAGAGCACACGACACTACATCAAATTTTTGGACTACCCTCCCAGGATATACAGATGATCGGTTACCAAGATTTTGGTGCGCCGAACTTCGATGGACCCAATTCCCTAGTAATGCGCATATCTGCCGGATCGGAACAACTGAATCAGACTCTCCCTACATCAGGACAAACACCTTATTATACGGGTCACATTCTCTTACCGGGTGGTAAACAATTCGTTAACGTTAATGGGAACGATGATAAGGTCACACACGACTTTCATTCTGGAACCCTTAAATCCATAAACAAATTACGAATTCAATTTTTTTACATGAGCCATGGTCGACTCATTCCGTATGATTTCAGAAATCAAGATCACGTTTTGAAATTTGAGTTATCTTGTTCGACTGATAAACTTGAAAATGTACCGAAAGTAAAGATACCAGCCGAGGAGGAAGAACCAATCAAAGAAGATGGGGGTAAGGAGAATTACGAGATAGAAGAATCTGTTAACACATTGGAAGATGATGTTAATAGATGGGATGCTATGATTTATATATTTTTGATTATAATGGTTGGCATTTTATTTATTCTCCCGAGACGATCTACTTAGTGACCGCGAAGAGTGGGGAGACTGGCTTTTGCACACGCTTGGAGACGCGGCTGATAGAGATGTAGACCAAGATGGACAACAAAGTGGTGAACAACGCGGTGAGCGTGTAGTTCATGCCTCCGTTCTTGTTAACCTTGACAACTTGGTTAACGATCCAACGGACGAGGTCCATCCACGCGAGGGCGCTCGCGAAGGAGAAACCAGCGACAACCGCGTTCAACGATTGGGCTTCGAGCTCTTGGGTGATGAGGGTAACGGTTTCGGCGGCAGTAGACATTTTTATATAATACTATTAGAAAATTATTCTGGAAGAAGCTCCTCTATTTCCAATAACTTTTTATATGTTTTTTTATCGCCCGATATATTTTTTCCCTTCACCTGGGGTTCTTCAGAGTCGCTATCAGATTCGTCGTCTGAAGAATCATCACACGCGTTAAATTTTTTGTACTTATCTTCGACCCACCCCTCTGGAGAACTAGATCTAGATTCGTCGGACACCGCACAGGGCGCACCATTCTCTAATTCTCCATCGGATTCGGAATCAGAGCAGTCCATTACTGTCAATGGCATTTTTTAAAATGGTTTCTGACGGATTCGTCGGCGTCCACGAGTCCCATGCATCGAAAGCTTCGTTAATTTTAGTGAATTCGGTGTCATCTCCCTCGTATCGAGTCCACATTTCTTCGCCACCGTGGACAACTTCGAGGTCATCCTCACCCTCTTCATCCTCAACCTCTGGAAATTGTGGTCCAATGTGTAAACCAACTGTATGCATGATACAGTATTTGGCGGCATATTCTAAATCCTGAGCCACGACGACATCTCTACCACACGCCTTCGCGTATTTACACGCGAGTATCATTGAATTTTCAATCACGGGTGTCACTATGTCAAAAATAGCGTTCGCCTGTGAATTTTCATATTCACCGGGTTCACCGGCGACATTGTCAAATCCAGTTCGCATTATTAATTAAACAATAATTTTGTTGTACCGTTTTCAACACGGAGTATATTGTAACTAAGTGCGTAAACTTTAAGTAACCTCTCCGGAGTATCTTCGAGGGGGTCGTCCACATTTAATCGCAATTTGAGTATTTGATCCTTAATATGTGAAAAATTAACAGTGCCTGTTGAATACCATTTCTCTGGTTCTAGGGAAAAACTATATGAGTAATATTTACGCATCATTTGAGTTCTCGAGTGATGAATCCCTGGCTGAATCGATCTTAAATTAATAAAATCACCTGTGACGTCATTTAATATTTCATTTTCATCAAGGGTTAATTCTAAATTTTTAAGATTTTCATTGTTAATAAATGTTCCATTTAGTACATGTTCACCATAATCGTAATCGAACACAGATACAAAATTATTTGAATTTATGACCCGCTCATTTTTTTTCTGAATAATAAAAAATAATTCCTTGACTGGATTTATAAAATTAAGGCGGCATGAGTACTCACCTGTCCGACCCATATCAAACTTATTTTCTTGAATCTGTGTGACCACATAATCCGTCCTCGCACGTTGTGTTGGTGCGTCCATTTGAATCATCTCGAGTGAAAGCTTCATGCTTTTAATTAAATTTTTTGGTTCGAGACCTGTATAAAATAACTCTTCATTAGTCGTTACTGCCACCTTTTTACCCGCGTATATACAGTCTTTTATGTCTCTAAGTTTTACAATTATTTCTACCTCTTGGTATTTGATCGCGTGGAGTGGTATCGCCAATTCCGGGTTATTATGAAAATAAAATGGTATATCGACAAGTAGTGGTATTTCGCTGAGTGATTTATCTTTTAACTGATTCGATATATAACGATTGGATGAAATGGCTGGGGGTGGTGATACTTCGAGTATGGGTTGTGTAACATCCGGTCTGCCTACTAATTGCCTTAATGATTTTTGGTGTGTTTGTGTGATGTAGTTCTCCGCGTAAATTTCAAAATAGTCGGATGGTATTCTCTGAACTGTATCACCCCCTATGACTAGTTCAACGTATTCAATCATGGCATGTCCGATGGTCTCGTTATACATGAGATCTCGTAATTGATTTGGAAGTAAATTTTGGTCTAACGGATGTAAATTAATCTTCAAACTCGCGGTTTTTAAAAAATGCCCTGTATTCTGCGGGATCGTACATCTAATTTCATTTCCAAATTCGATGTCACCATCTAAATCCAAATTAGTGTGAAATCTTTCAAAGTTTTCGTATTTATTAGGTTTTTTCGTGAAATATGAAAATTCAGGGTCGTCGGTAAAATAAACATCCTGAATTCCGAATGCTTTTAGCTGTTCTCTACCAGCCATACTATTAGTACGTTCTAAAATTTTAATCCAGCAATTCCTCCATATATGTATAAAATATTATAGCTCATGGCATACACTCGGACTGTGTGTGATTTAGTCGTATCTGGGTCATCTAATTCAATATTCAAAAGTTTATGTGCGATTCTCGACATGTTAACCTGCCCCGTTGGTTCGCTCGATTCTGGCTTCAATGAAAAGCTATGAATACCAAATTCACTGTCTACATCGATACTCCCTGTGTGGTGTTTCATCGGCTGTTCATATGCCAACATTAAATTATCTGAATCTATGACGGTTTGGTTATTGAATTTTAGATTCACGTTTTTTATTTTTTGAAAAGTGTCATCTTCCGTCTTAGCGATAAAAAATAATTCTTTCACCGGATTTTTGAAATTAATCATCACAGATTTAGTAGTCTCACCTGGTTCGAGTTTTATTTCAGATAACTGTAATTGAGAAGCCAAGTACTCGAGCGGACGAGTCATTAAGAAGTTCTTTTCATCATCTAGAATGAATCCAAAATCATTTAAAAGAGAAATATTCTTTATCACCGTCTGCACACCCGACGGTGGTGACACGGCTACATCGGTACCTCGATCGTAATCAACGACTAATCCAGACGCCGGGCGAGTCTCTAGCTTTATTTCGATTTGTTGTTTCGTGAGCGCACATACTGGAATCGATAACTGAGGATGCCTGTAAAAGTAAAATGGGATATTTAACTTAAATTCAAAATCTTTTCGTGTGACGATGGGATACATACTGTGCGACGTCAACGGTCCCACGGAAAAATCTATATCCTCTTTCGATGAATGTAATTGATTGTACATCCAAATAAATTCCCCTGTAAGCCTTTGAATTAATTGACCACCAATGTTTAAATCGACATGCTTGATAATCTTAGTCGCGATCGATTTATCCCAGCGCAGTGTTTTTATATTAAGTGTTATGGAGTTATTAACTGTTTTATCTGTATAATACAGTTTATAGGGTACCGCATCCTCTGGGTCGTCGGGTTCTGGTGGTGTTATGTATGGAACTTTAAATGTAATGTCGTTGCCAATTCTAGAAATCATCCCTGGCTCAAAGGTATATGAGTATTCGGTGCTGCCACCAGCGGTTTTCGAAATAATATCAGCTGCGGCACCACCAGAAAATATGTACGTGACCCCTTGATATAGGTCTATTTGAGTGTCACCATTTATTTGATAATTATTCAAAGTAAATGTTATCGGGTCCAACGTCGGTGGAGCGAGTTTGATTTTAACCATGACATTTTTTAGTAAATCACCAGACTTTTGAGGGATTCGACACGTCGCTGTATTACCGAATTCGTCGAAACGTTCAAATGGACAATCGATTCCTTCGAACGAAAATTTTGTATGGCGTCTAAAATTCATGAGGAAATGCGAATAATTTGGATCGTCTGTCAGCCATCGACCCTGGATCCCAGTCGTCGCTAAAACTAGACGTCCAGACATCTCTTTCTATAAGCACCGAGTAAAATTCTGTCATTTAAAAGCATTTGTTATTTTAGTATGAATCTTCAACTGAAGAAATTCAAGCCCCAGACGATGACAGATGATCGAGTCTGTGTATTCATCGGTAAACGGAACACTGGTAAGAGTACACTTGTAAAAGACATCATGTATTACAAAAAACATTTACCAGCTGGTATCGTCCTTTCTGGGACCGAGGAGGGCAATCACTTCTATGGTGAATTCATTCCAGATATTTGTGTATACCCAGATTATGACAGGGAAGCCATAGAACGAGTTATGTCCAGGCAAAGAAAGCTTGTTGGGGCGGGTAAAACGAACTGCGGAGCTTTCATGCTTTTAGATGACTGTATGTATGATTCTAAATTTTTAAAGGACACATGTATCCGCCAATGTTTCATGAATGGACGACACTGGAAGATCTTTTTCATGCTGACGATGCAGTATGTTATGGACTTACCACCCGCATTGCGCGCGAACGTCGATTATGTTTTTATTCTTCGCGAGAATATAATACAGAATCGAGAAAAGCTCTATAAGTCGTTTTTTGGGATTTTTCCATCTTTTGATATGTTTTGTAAAGTGATGGACGCGTGCACGGAAAACTATGAGTGTCTCGTATTAGATAATACAGTTAAATCTAATAAGATAACAGATTGTGTTTTTTGGTATAAAGCTACGGTCAGGAAAGGATTTAAGGTCGGGAGTCCCCAACTATGGCATATGCACAAGAAGGTGTATAACCCAAAATACCTAGAACAGCAGGAGTCAGACGCCAAAAAAGCGACGAAGAAGACAGCTTTAAATATAATTAAAAAAAAGTAGATGCGGAATAATAAACACCAAAAAATATTTATAAATTTTAAATGTCGCACGACGTTCGAACGATGAATTTAGCCGATTCAGGTGACGGTATGGTGTCGTTACAAGACGCTGTTTCTACAACATTTATCGCACAAAACGCGAACGAAAAAAATATTGCCCAAAATAAAGTACCAATGGACTCAACTCCTATCAGCGATATCATGCCAGAATTGCCATTGGAACCACCGATGATGGATGATCCACGTGCGCAACAGCCAATCGTGATGACTCAGCCAATGGTCATGCAATCTCAGGGCGTGCAGCCAGCTCAGCAGCAACAAACTGCTCAAAAGAAGAATCCATTCAATCTCACGGACGAGCAATATCTTGCCGTGATCGTGGCGGCGTGCACCGCAGGCGCGATCTCCAAACCAGTGCAAGAAAAGTTAGCGAACTTCGTTCCACAATTCCTAAACGAACACGGTCACCGCAGCATGGTTGGATTGCTTACTACTGGTGCCGTCGCGGCGGGGGCGTTCTATATCATTAACAATTACGCGTAAGTGTATCTCATATAAATCATATTTTTTATCAATGATTAACATTCATAAAAAGTATTTAAATTTTGAATAATTAGCAATTACGGCGCATACGCGTGTCTATACATCGCACCATCGTATGCCTTTCTAGAAACAAAGAGACCTATCATTAATCCAACGAGTGAGAGTCCCAAAGTTTTGCCCGTACTCGCACTATCCTTGTCAAAGTCACTCACCCAATCTTTCACCTCCGACGATTGTACTACGGAAAGCATGAACATGAATGTAATTGCAAGTGTTGTAAAGAGGAATGCCCAATCGACCGCAATCACGTCGAAAAAACGAGTTCCACGCGCTATAGCGTTTATCATAACTGGTAAAAGTAAGGTGATGTGTATTAAATTCAAAATAACTTTAGTATTTCGTTTCTTGTCACGCCATAAGTGTGGCATATAGATACCGAGCATGGTAATTACCCACATCGTGAAAAATTTAGAAAGTTCCCCTAACGAACCTTCGATAGCCATTTAATATACTGGTACATTTTTATTTATCCTGGACATGCCTTCCACAGAATTCACTTTTTTCTGGAATCTCTTCATATATACCGATCGATATAGCCACATTTTTTAATTCATTGTATTTATTCCAATACTTCTTATCGTGTGCGTAGTTTTTTACAGTCGAGTGTGCGAGCTCGTGGATTAACACATGCATGATCTCGTTGACGCTCCCATCTATACACAAACCAATCTCATCACCCTTATTCATGTTATATCCAACACTCCCACCCGACGCAACGGTGTGTGCGGTTATCGGGATCATGACGTGGAGGTTTGGGAATGTATCCGTTTTTATGAGATGCTCCCTGAGTTTCGCGTACCTCGATTTGACCTCCGCAAGTTTAGTGGGTTCGCGCGTGTCTCTAAGTATTACCACGCTGATTATGAACAGTAGTATAATAAGGATCATGTCTACTATACCTAAATATATAAATTACAATTTGTAGACAAAAATAAATTTCGCGTATAGATTCGAAATTTGATTACCATGTAATGGTTCCCATAGATGTAATCTGAATCCTAATTTTTCCATGCGAGTCACCAATAGGTCTTTGTGTGCGATTGGTTCCGATTTCGCACCATCCGCGTAGTATGGCGTCCCCTCTAAATTCACAAATAATTTTTCACCGAAATCACCGGACGATGTATTTTTCATGATGAAGAAGCTCCCGGATTCATGATTAATGGGTGTATTAAAAATAATTTTTTCTGAATCTGGAATTATTCCAATAAAAGACCCACCCACCTTCATCTTGTCCGCGATGAGTTTCGTCGTATCTAAAAATAATTTTTTAGACGCAAATATATATTGAAGACTAAAGTTATAACATATGATATCATAGCGCCTTTTCGGCACGACTGAAATATCACCATGGTAAAAATTTACGCGGATTCGTAAATTTTTGGCGCGCGTCTTTGATTCGTGTAACGCTTCCTGACTTGGTTCGCACATGTTTATATTCACACCCGTAGATCTCCACTTTTGTAAATCTCCACCAAACCCAGAACCAACATCCAATATTGATTGCCCTTCCCTGGCGGTCGACTGAATGAGATCACGCTTTGCGTCATTGTGGTATTTGCGAATCGCTTCCATTACATGTATATGATTTTTATGCTTAAGCATCTTACTTAGGTTATTCTAAACATCACATCTTCTCGATCGATTGAACCGACGTCCCAATTATAAAAATGATAATGATTTTTCCCGGATCCTTCCATGAATTTACATGCGAGTAAAGCTTCGTTTGATACACCGACGTTTAGACAATTGTATACATGAAACCCCGCATTCTTTGCCAATATGACAGAATCATTAAAACCATCTGGTGTGTTGTAAAAGCAATACGCTTGATTGATTTCTATACCGGTCTTACACGAAACATAGGGGATCGAATAAAAAGATACGAATTGTTTTGTTTCATCGTCGATATAGGAATATATGATTCCATCCTTAGGCATCAACCACTTCTGTACATACTCTTTTGTAATTTTTGGTGCCACTTTGAATTGAGAACAATATTTTTTTAATATATTCACCACGAACGGAACATCTTTTCGAAGCATTTTTCTAAAATTCGATTTACCGACGACACTATTTTTATTAGGATCGGCGTTTGAAAAGAGGGCTTGATTGAGTCTCTTCACATCGATGAGTCTGTGCCAATATTTCGCTGTGGTAATCGAACCCGGGATATCATGAACAGCCGTAAAGACAGCTTCGTATATACCCCTCGTATTTGCAATTCTTCGTATTTCAGATATTAAAAGTGGTGCGAATCTTTTAGATCGCATGGTCTCATCGACACATAAAAAATTTATTTGAATCACGTTTTTAACGTCATTTTCAACGCGCATGGATATTTCAGTACCGGAAATATACCCCACAATTTTATTATTTTCACGAATGCAAACGTGCCACGCGGGGTCCGTCGCCCACGTGATAAAATCGAGTGAATATTTAAATTCAAAATGTTCATCGCGTATATAGTTTCCTGTTAAAAATTCATGTATTTCATTCATTTCAATGTCATCGGACCATACAAACCCATCTGGTAAATGTATTCTATCATTACTAGCGTCACACACGGGTTGATTATCCCAGAATGGTCGACTCATATATATATCATATTTGATGTCATTCTTTTAAGTAAGTTAAAGCTTTGGGTCAACGTACAATTATAAACATGTCTCTCGAACAAGATTACACAACCGTACCTGGTCAGGTGTTTGCCTGCCTGTCCATCGTTGGACCAGAATGTCCCCAAAAAAATGATAAATTCGGTATTAAGATTAGAGGAGCTTTTCCGACGCGCGATGAAGCGTCGAATCACGCGAAGAGGCTCCAAAAGGAGGATGACACCTTCGATATTTACGTCGTTGACATGTATAAATGGCTGCTGATCCCTCCGACGGCGGAGTCAATCGACGACGTTCATTACACGAATGAAAAACTGGAGGAGCTCATGACAGGGTACAAAGATAACCAAGCGATGGCAGCGAAGATGTTTGCCGAGCGTAAGAGGGATATGATGGCTAAACCATCCGAATCTCTCCCCGACACACCGTTTATTAAGAGTGGTGATGAGAATTCTAAATTCTACAGTAAACCAGATGAAGCGCCGATCAGTCATCCAGCTGAAATTCTCGAGCGACTCAAAAAGGAAAAGCCAGACGCACCGATGGAAGACCTCGTCAAGGAAGCCGATAAAATAGTTTCGGATGAAATGGACGAGATAAAACGGAAACGCGAACAGGAGGCGAAATCAACTAACGCTCAAAACACAGAAGGTGACGGCGACGTCGAGGAAGGTGAAGAAGTAAACTCCAAGTAATTTTTTAATATCATCTATATATAAGTATGCTGAGCGCGATATCAATTATCTTAAACGCGATCACCATTATTATATTCATCGTCATACTCGGGTTAGTTTTGAAAGAACGAAAGATTCAGGAAACTAACCGGGACATGGTGTGTAACGAGGTCTCGGCGGCTGATGGGGCTGAAAGAAAGACCTCTATTAAAGAGGAACCAATGAGAGAAACTATATTAAATTATGTAAGAGAAAATCAAAGTAAATTACGACAGTATTTTCAAGATGGCAACGCTACCCAGGCCTGAGGATCACCGGCTGCATCGTTTTACCCATGAAGAATCCCAATATAAAAGCCACGAATATTACTATATAAGCGGTCTTATCTAAATCATTAAATAGATCTATCTTTTGGGTCTGTGGTATCGTGGGTGGAGGTGGCGCTGGTGGGTAATAGTAATATTCATCTTCCGGTTGTTGCTGCTGCTGCTCCGAATGTTGAGGGTGCATTTCATCTTCTTTATCTAAAATATCAGGATTATAGTCAATCGGATTTCCAATATCTGTCTCCATTTATATGAAAACTGTTTATTTTTTTAAGCTCGTTATTACTCATCTTCATCTTCATCTTCATATTCATCATCGACGATGAAGTCGGCTAAATCGTCGTCATCATCGTCGTCCGAATCGGATCTAATAGATAAACCATCATCACTCGAACAATCATCGTCTGTATCGTATTCGTCTTCACCGAAATCGTCTTCAACGTCTTCAATTAATTCTAGACGTTCTGGTGGTTTAGATACCCGACCGGAGCGCGTTGAGACGGGTGCGGGTGTTAATTTCGACATTTATAGTAATGTAGATAACTTTTTTCGAAACGTGTCGCATCATAATTTATTACAAATTTTATCCGTTAACTTATGTTTACGATTCGCACACCCACACGTTTGTTCAATCGTCTTCCCTATGATTGTAAAAGCTACCTCCTTCGCACACACCTCACATTGATGATCCGTCTTTATAGAATACACACCCTTCTTCTTTTCTTTTTTTAATTCCGTCAGGTTCAAAACCGTACGCGTGATGTATTTATTTACGTAGGTCGTTAAATCCTTTAAAACGTCGTCACTCTGCTGAGTAACCTGCTGTTTTTTTGAGATTTCCTTATACTTCGTTAATTCCATTTTCTCTACAATCTTGGGTGTGAGTGTGAATTGACGCCCTGAAAAATCTTTACAGAATCCATAATGACGATCACGCATCGTCTCACATTTACAAAAACATTTTTGACGAATGACATTCCCTATTATATGAAACCATACATGATTAGATCCGTGGTTCCTTTTCGTATTCTCACAATATCTCGAGGTCGTCGCCACTAGGTGTTGATTTTGATGTTTATAGATGTGTGTGATATTTGATCTGGACTGACCCTCCATGTTTTTTTGGATGAATTCTTGAAGCATTAATATGACCGCGCGATCTGTTAATTCATCGTTAGTTTGCGCTCTAGTAAAAGCTCCCTCTGTTTTACTCTTAGATCCGACTATCACGTTGGGTTCCGTACCATCTTTAGTTCTTAGGGTCGCCATCCACATGATGTCGACTGTGGGTTCGGATGAAATTTTTTGCATGAAACCGAGCACCCCCGATTTGTATAAAAAAATAGGTAAATATTCACCTTGGATTATTCGTCCCTTCTCACACAACTCACACCCTTTCCCCTGACATTCTTTACAGTTTACCATCTTGTGTGAGTACGGCATTCGAAATCCACTCCCCTTGGTATTTCTTTCGGAACTACCATACACAGATAAATCAACAATATCATTCCAATCCCTTGATCCATACACCAATTGGAGGGTTGAGATTATATGGTCCCTCAGAGCTAGAGCGGACGACCGATTCACTGGAAAATTTGGCCAGTTTATGTGAACACCAGTTTTGATGTAGTCGCCGTGTGGTTTAGGTTTAGCGACAGAAATCAAAGCGTCACGTCCACCATATTTATATACCTTGTCACAAATCACCCGACATACTCGTTCGACCTGTTCAACCGTCAGGGCTTCATCATCTTTATAGTCGAGATCTACGAAAAAATTATATGAATCAAGTGTCTTTTGTTCGACGACGTATAATTTTTCCTTTTTTATATATTCGATGTACTTCGCGTAAAATTCGTTCAATCTATCGTACGGTACGTATAGGACGCCTTTATCCATTAAAACGTGCGATGGATTGGATTTTTTTTCATAAAATCCATTGTTCTTACACCAGGATTTGAACATGATACTTACATTACCATGTATTCATTCTTTTAATCTCCTTCATCATGATGTCTCCATATCGATGTTCGATAAGATACATCCGGGTGGATCTCTTCACCTTCTGTGAGTTCCTTTTTCAAAACTAAAAGTTCATAGACCTTGTCGTCCTTGTGGAGTTCTATGAATTTTTCAGCTCTTTCTACCGTGTACGCGTGTCGATTTACGAGACAATCGTGGATCTGCTTTAAAATATAATTCTTAGACTTCATTATTTAATACTAAATGTTTTTCTATCGAGAGATGTCACACACTCATAAAATTCTGGATTATTAAGAACATTTTTTTGAATCCTATCCCACATTTTCCGGTTTTTAAATTCTACGAGGGTTTCGAAATTCATGAAATCGTTTTCGTCATGTGTTCTCTTGATTGGTTGTTTTTGAATTTTTCTTAAATTCATCTTGGTTTTTTCATCGTTAAACTTTCTCACAAGTTCCAATTGTTCTGGTCTCGAGTAATCGACAAAAAATACAAATACATTATATTCCAAATCAACGGTCGGACTCTCTTTTACTGTAAATTTAAACTCTGTATATTCTCCTTTCTTGAGGGAAACGACTCCACGTGTTTCCTCTTCAAGTTCTCTCAACGCACAACGAAGGGGGTTGTAGATTTCTCGTCTACGACACCCTCCTGTGACAAAGATCCAATCTTTGAATCTTTTATCTCTGACAACTAAGAACCGGGGCTTATCACCGCTAAAAGTAACTGGGATAGCGATAGCTTTATATTTTTTCATTGCGATGTCGCAAGTTATAATTGTCAGATATGTTAATTATCCTCCGTCTCGGCGGTGGATTCGTCGGTTACGATAGTAGTTTCAGTCTCTGGTTCTTCTTTGATCGAGATCGTCTTCACGGGTGTGCGAGACGGTGGCTGTTGTGGAGTCGCGAGTTTATTACAGAATTTCTTGATATTCACCAGTTCGGTTTTTGCTAAAGCAAATTCCTTATACAAGTAAGCAGTGGCGGCGAGGCACACGATTAGTGCGACGACCGTCAGTGTTTCTCTATCCAGTGAGAGCATTTTTATGTAATAGATACGCGTGATTCTTTTAAGCATGTATAACACCCATATGTGTTTGAATGTTTTCGGGACATGAATACCCCTTCTGAGCGAATTGTATTTCATTATAGTGTCCATCTTTACACGGGGCGTTGGGCATTTCGGCTGATGATTTTGGATCTACATATTTGTTTAACGTTCCAGATTTTGGATCATACGTTAAGACAAATATGAATCCCAACAAAAATATTAACTTCAGTAACATTTACTAGTAGTGTGTAAAATTAATTAGAATATGTGAGTCCACCCATACCGTTCTCGATTCTTAAAATATTATAGTTGACAGCGTAAATATCGGTATCAAACGAACCCGCAGTGCTCAAGAGACGAGCCGAGTCGAGACGACTGAAGTTTAGCGAACCAGTTGGCTGTAATTTAGAGGTATCGAGGCAGAATGGATACAAGAAACGATCCTTATCCGCGTTATTGAGCGCCGCGAATGGGGTGTGGTAGTAGAGAGAGGCGGACGTGTAGTGGGGTTGCGCCTTCTTCGCGTCACCAACGTCGGTACCGTTAATTTGGAGACGAACTTCACCCGCGGCGACGCCGACACCGCCCGACTTATAGGTCGAGACGAATTTGACAGGGTGGTTGAAATTGAGTTCCTGGATATTGGATCCACTCTGGACAGCTCGTTGAGTTTGCGTCACAAGCATGTTTTGTGGAGTAGACGAGAGCGCCGTACGTTCGTCGGTATCCAAGTAGATGAATTGTGCGTGAACCTCAGTGTCGGTCGCTGGAGTGCCTGGACCCCACGTGATTCGAAGTTCGACGTCGTGGTACTGGAGCGCAACCAATGGGATGGCAGATTGGGCGTTCTCACAGAAGGAGAACCGGAGTGGGTAAAACGCCGACGCGTCCGCCGAAGTCGCGACGAGGGACTTGGAATACGTTTGACCCAAAAGGGCTGGAGCGATCTCGAGAGAAAATTCAGAGGTTTGTTCATCAATGACTTGTCCACCAATTAGTACCTCGACCTTCTGGATTTGTTGTTTCCACTCTGCCTTGGTGCGTTCATTACCAGCGCGATTGGAGATGTAGACATATCCGATCATATCACCTTTCCGTTCGAAGCGAACCGTCGAGATGCTACCAGTGGATGGGTTACCCTGGAGAACCTGGGTCTCAACCGTTTGAGCAAAATTTGTGTGTCGTCGATAGTTCGACCTGAAGAAACTGACTTCTGGTTTTCCGACGATGTGAGCGTCTTGCGCGCCGACGGCGACGAGCTGTGCGATTCCGCCAGACATTGTTATATATTATAGTAGACGATTATTTTTTTTGGGATTTCATAGATACTTTTTACATGTGGGATGCACATCTAAAAAGTAAACTCCCTTGGCAGGATTCGAACCTACGACTTTGTGGTTAACAGCCACACACTCTAAACCAACTGAGTTACAAGAGAATGTCCGGCCTACCCGATTCGAACGGGT
>Ga0208410_1000387_pt1 | contig 25891 bp, 16 predicted proteins | sample ETN02SmetaG_3_FD_185787 | JGI IMG/M metagenome (GOLD analysis project Ga0208410, IMG submission 185787) | Marine microbial and viral communities from oxygen minimum zone, Eastern Pacific Ocean - ETNP2014F10-02SV257 (SPAdes) (version 2) | ecosystem: Environmental > Aquatic > Marine > Oceanic ... | reverse complement strand
AGAGGAGTCCACTGAGCCGAGCCCGACGCCGACAGAGCATTACCCGTTCACTCCGAGCTCTGGACCAGTCCAGACGCAAGGGCCAGTGCCCGGAGAGGAGTCCACTGAGCCGAGCCCGACGCCGACAGAGCATTACCCGTTCACTCCGAGCTCTGGACCAGTCCAGACGCCGGATGACGTCGGACCAGAGGAAACGTCGGAAGTCGTTCCTGGTGACTCGGCGACGCCGACGCCGACGCCCACGATTTCTCCGAGCGATGACTCGAACGCGACGATGCTTCACGAAGTGCGCGCGGGCGTGCGATTATTCGGGTACGTGGCGACTTCATTCGACTCTGAAGAGAGAGGTTTCTTCAGGAGAGGCATGTCGACGTTCTTGGGCATCGCGCCCAAGCAGATCACCATCAATCACGTCGAGGATGTAAACACGCGGTCCACGCGTCGATTGTTGCAAGCGCCAGCCGTCGACGTGTACTACGTCGTCTCCACCACCACGCCGCAAGTGGCGTCGGCGGTGGTTGACGAAACGAATAGGGCGTTGAACACGACGGGTTCCGGCGCGCTGTTGAGCAATTTGCAATCCGCGGGCTTGGTCATCTCTCAGGTGGTGATCATTTCGCGACCGAACGTCACGGTGGTCCCCATGCCGCCGACGCCCGCGCCCGCGCCTTCAAGCACGCCGTCGGCGACGCCGTTCAATTTGAGCGACATCAACATCAATCTCAACGTCGACGTCACGGTGCACATGGACGAATCCAATCTCTCTCCGCCGGCGAACGCCACCGGACGTTCAACCACCAATGATCCGGGAACGAACGCATCGCCGACGCCGACGCCGACGCCGGGATACCCAACCCCGACGCCGACGCCGACGCCGGGATACCCAACCCCGACGCCGGCGTACCCGGCGCCGACTCCGGACTGCGTCCCGCTCGGCACCGAGACGGAGGAGTCCCAATACGAGCGCGCCGGCTCGTTGCAACACGAAGCCCTTCAACAGGCTCGCGATTTCGCTCGAGACAACGACTTGCCGATGCCCAACGCGAGCACGTTTGTGCGCGCCAAAGTCTGCAACGCACCGCACATGCGATGCTGCGCAGAGTTGGGATGGCGACAGGATAACCGCGTGCGTTTTCCCTTTGTCTGCGGCAACGCCGCCGCGTGCGCGAGGGACACGTTTCAACAGGCGCAGGAGAATTGTAAAGCCAGGGGCGGTGACTTGTGCCGCGGGAACGCCGTATCGACGTCCATGGACGATCCGTCGTGTCCCGGAAGCAAAACAGACTACGTCTGGACGCTCACCAAGTGCGACGTCAACGGCGTCGCCGGTCGCGTCATTCGTCCGAGCGCCGGCGGCGCCCCGGGACCGCTCTGCGAGACGAACACGCTCGCGCTTCATCAATCGCGGTGTTGTTCCAACGTGTGTTAGAAGAAACAAAAAGACTATAGTACACAACATAGAAGACGACGTATCGATGATATTTGAAATGTATAACATTGTTAGTAATCGCTAAATCGTCGCCGACGTTTAAAAGACCATCGGACGCTCGAGTCGCGGCGTTCCGGCGAGCATGTCGCGCGAGAGAAGCCTCGCGAGGAGTTTCGTCGCCGGACCGACTCTACCGTCGCCGACGACGGTCCCGTTCCACGACGTGATTCCCCGCACGTTCATCGCGCTTCCGACGAGCATGCACTCGCGCGCGGCGAGCGGAACGTCCGGGGACACACGCGCGTCGTCGTCGAATCGTCGAACGCCGACGGCGGCGAGCGCGGCGGCGTTTTCCCGCTTCTCCGCGAGTTCCTTCACACGCGCGATGGTGATTCCAGCGAGCACGTCCTCTCTCGACGGCGTCACGAGCGTACCGTCGGCGGTGAGAAACGCGAGATTCGCCCCCGGCGCTTCCCCGACGCCTCCGTCCTCCGTGGCGAAGACGCCGACGTCGACGCCCCGCCGCCGCGCGTCTCCCGCCAAGAGCACGTTATTCAAATAATTCACCGATTTCACCGTCGCGAAGCGCGGTTTTTTGATCGGCACGTCGCTCACGAACGCCGATAATCCCTCCTCCACCTCCTCCTCCACCCGTCTCGGCGGCGTCTTCGCGTACGCGATCGCGAAGACGTCCGGCGCGCCGCCGCCGTCGTCGTCGCGCAACGAAAAATCCACCCCACCGCTCCCACTCGTCGCGTACACCCGCACTTGCCCGTACGACACCTCTGAAACCTCTATCGTCTCCCGAACGATCTCCGACAACGCTCCCGCGTCCAGCGCTCCCCCGCGCACGTCGCACGCGCGCGCGTTTCGACCCAACCGCTCCACGTGCGACTCCACGAGATGCGCCCTCCCATCCACGATGGTGGCGGCGTCGAACGCGCCCGCGCCGCGATGAAACCCACGGTCGTGCATCGACACCACGCACGATCGCACGTCGCGCACGCGCGCGACGCACGCGAGCGTGCTGTCGTACACCGCGCCCGGCATGATGATGGCCGACGCGTCGTCGTTTCGTTCGAGGATTCTCGACGCGACGCGTCTCGCGTACGCCCTCGCGTCGACGCGTTCGATCGCGCGCGTCGTCATCGATCGATGCGCGCGCGCGCGATTCACTCGCGCGCTCGGAGACCCCGCGCGCGTCGACATTCGTCCCCGGGAGGTCGTTACACGCCGCCGGGACGACGTCGACGAATGACGACGCCCGACGACGACGTCTTCGTCGCCTTCGAGCGCTGGGCCGAGGAACGAGGGGTGAGGTTCGCGCGCGACGCGTGCGTGGTGAAGAGGGACGCGAGACGCGGCGCGTGGATCGAGGGCGCGCGCGACGGTGGACGCGGGGAGATTGTGCTCGTGGTGCCCAAGTCGGCGTGTCTGTCGACGACGACGAGCGCGCTGGGAGAGGGTGACGACGGGAGGAGGCGGGAGCGATTGCGAGAGATGGGTGTGGTCGGGCTCGTCGCGTGCGTCGCGCGCGAGCGGGCGTCGGGGGAGACGTCGGCGTTCGCGGCGTACGCGGCGACGCTGCCGTGGGACGCGAACCGGCGCGGGGACGGGGAGGACGCGCGGGAGGTGCGAGCGCTCTCGCGAGGGACCACGGTGGAGGTGATGAGGGAGACGGACGAGGAGATGTTGATGAGGGATCACGAGAGCGTGGTGGAGTTTTATGCGAATGAGATCGGGGAGGAGGGGGGGGCGCCGCCGACGGAGGAGGAGTTCAGACAGGCGGCGGCGATGGTGGCGAGTCGAGCGTTTTTCATCGATGAGGACGCGGGACAAGGATTGGTGCCGTACGCTGATCTATTTAATCACAGAGGTTCGGGGGGGGCGCACGTCGTCGTGCGAGGGTGTGATTCGGAGAAGGAGGAGGAGCTTCGACTCGAATGCGCGCGCGCGATTTCGCGCGGGGAAGAGGTTTTCAATTCGTTCGGAGACGACCACGATAATTCGTTGCTCTTTTACAAGTATGGGTTCGTCGAACGGGATAACAGCGTCAGGGTGAGTCGGTTCGACGCGCCGCGCGTGTTTGAGCTCGAACGTCTCCGTCGAGGCGCGACGGATGGCGAGGAAGATTTCGTTTCCGACTGCGGCGTCTTCGGCGCGTTGGCGTCGCGGCTCTTGGATTCGTACGAGGGATTGGTTTTTGAAATCAACGAGGATGGTTCACTATCGAGAGGCTTATTGGCGCTCTTGCGGTGCGCGTCGCTTGACGAAGCCGCGTTGGGTGAGTATTTAGAGTGGGACGACGACGACGAGGCGCCGTCGGCGGTGGAATCCTCGGTCGAGCGCACGATGGTCAAAGGCGAGCCCGACCGCGACGTTTGGAACGATATCGACGACTCCGTGTTCGTAACGGCGATGGTCGCGAGATTTTTGCGATTCATCGACGACGACGCATTGAAGGATGACGACGAACGCGCGTCGTTGTTCAGCGGTGACGCCGCGTCGCTCGTCAAGGCTATCGGTACGCAAATCAAAAAGAGTTACGAGTATTTGGACGAACACGGCGATTCGGTGACGTTCGGTGAAGGTCTCGTCGGCGTATCCGCCGCGCATCTCGTGCGAGCACAAGAACTCGAACTTCTTTTAAAAGCGCTGTTGCGTCATATCTTGTCCGATGAAGACGAAGATCAAGACGACAACGAGGGACGCCACCCGAAGCGACGATTGATCGCGTCCTCTCTCTATGATCCTTCCGTGTACATTACATCGAAATGTTAAGCGGTGTCTTTTAGTATCTGCACGAGATCGTGTTTCAATCGTTGTAGTTTTGAATTTTTGGTGAGCAACTCCTCCTCGACGTCACGTCTGACGCTCTCGAGTTGATTCGCGTGACACTCTCTCTCTTCGTGGAGCACTCGCCGCCAGTACGCGTCTCTCTCCGCCCCGGCGCTCTCCGCGGCGTCGCGCTTCACGTCGGCAATCTCCAAGCGCATCATCTCCGTCGCCTCGTCGTGCGTGAGATGCATCATTTTCAAATTCAAACAGAGGCGCTCATGTTCTCTCTTGAGCGACGACAACTCGGCGTCGTGCTCTCCGTCAATACCCTCGAGTCGTTCAGTGAGCTGCTCGACGCGAATCTCCGCGCGTTCCATCCTCTCTCTCAACTCTCTGGACGCGCTCGTGTCTACGGGACGTCCTCGCGGGGAGTTTCGGGTTCGCCATTCGCTCGCCTCCAACGCTGCGGCTGCGACGGCTTCGCGCTTCTCGGCGCGCTCCGCCCTCGTCGACGTCTCCGTCAGACGCGCGCTCACGTCCTCGAGTTCCGCGCGCGTCGTCGTCAACGCCTCGAGCGCACACTCGAGCTCTAAAATCAACATCTTATCGCCCGCGCCTCGGTCCGCGCCGACGTTCGCGCCTCGCGCGCGTTTGAGCGCGTCGGCGGCGCTCTTCCAATCGCGCGCCTCCGTCTTCGCGCTCTCCAACGCTGCGTTCAGCGCCGCGATCTCTTCGGCCAAGCCGTTGGATTCCGTCTTGGATTTCTTTAAATCTTCCTTTAAATCACTCATCTCCGCCGTCAGGAGCGCGTGCGCCTCGTCGTGATCCCGCGCGCGTCGCGCGCCCGCCTCCGCCTCGGCGAGCGCCGCGGCCAACGCCGCCTCGCGAGTCACCGATTCCTCCTTGGCCGCCGCGATCGCCGCGTCCACGACTTCAAAATCATCCATCAACGCCTTGGCGTCCGCGAGCGACATCGTCATCCCTCCGTCTCGCGCGCCTCCCTCTCGCGCGCGTCGAACGAATCGTTCCAACGTCTCGCGTCTCGGCGCCGGCGGCGCGCGCGCGTACGCGCTCACCATTCTCGTCCCCCACCCCGCGCCGTCCTCACTCGTCATCGCGTCGTCCACATCCTTTCCATCGTTCCCGCTCGCAAACGCGCCTCCCGCGCGCAAGAGCGCGCGCGTTCTCGCGCGTTCCCGTTCGCGTTCGCCCCGTTCGGCGTCCAACGCGCTCATCGCGCGCAACGCGTTCGCCTCCGCCTTCTCCAACCGTCGACGCAAACGCGCCGTCTCGGACGCCGACGACGACGCGTCATCATCGTCGACGACGGCGCGCGTCGCGCTCACCGCTTTCGCGTCCGCGCGCGGAGGCATCGGCGCGGATTCAGCGTCATCAACGACATCAACGACATCTTCACCCGCGTCGAATGACACCCACTCGTTCGGCCCGTCCTCGAACGCGTCGTCGAGTCCGTCCTCCTCCATGCCGCGAAATATTCTTCGCCTCTTCCCGCGCCGTTCGCGTCGCCCGCGCGCGCGCGCGCCGATGTCTGCGGCGCGCGTTCGAATCTCGAATCTCGGGCGCAACGAACTCGCGTCTCGCGAGACACCTCGACGCGTCATGTTCGATCGAATCAAGCGCGCGGCGTCTCGAACGCGCGGACGTCGACGAGGACAAAAGTTTCGAATCGATGTGTGGCCTCGAGAGGGGCGTTGGGACGTCGCGTCGATGGGAAACGTGTGCGATGAGGACGAAGCGGTGGTCCTTTCGTTTTCGCGAGGCGCCAAGTTGGCGCGAAGCGCGCCGTCGACGTCGCGCGCGACGACCGAGGGTGACGTGGTGGTGACGTGGGAAAAAACGTGCGCGCCGACGACGTCCGTCGCGACGCTCTATCGGCTCGCGGACGGTCACGCGTTCGATGAAAAACGATTCACGATGAAGCTGACGCGCGCGACGACGACGACGGCGGCGGCGAATACGACCGCGACGACGAATACGACGACGACGACGATGGCCAAGTCCGCGGTGGATTTCGCCTCGTTCGCGACGTTGGAGACGAGCGGTGTGGACGTCAGACGAACGTTTGAGTTGGGGATGAAAAATGGACGCGGCGTCGCGCGCGTAACGTGCGACGTGCGAGTGACGTGGTTGAGAAATTTCGACGGCGGGATGGACGGCGGCGACGGGATGACGGACCTGACGGAATTGTCGGCGATTTCGGCGTTGGATTCTGAGGCGACGGATGTCACGCCGAGGGACGGCGGTGGTGACCGTGAACAGGATTTGAGCGGGTTCGCGAATTTGTTGAGTCCCGTGGCGGAGAGTGTGTCGCCCGTCGTCGTGCGCCAGAGCGAACGGAGAGAGGAAGCGGCGAGAGAGGCGAGGGATGGGGCGTTGGCGCGCGTCGCCGAGTTGGAGGTGGCGATGGAGAGGGGCAAGGCGGAATCGGAGATTCGCGCGCGCGCGCTCGAGAGTGAAAAGCGAAGCGTAGAGGGACAGTTGGAACGCGCCAGGGAGGAGGCGCGCGCGGCGAGGGAGGAGGTCAAGTCGGCGAACGAGGCAAAGAATCTTGCCGTCGATCGCGTCGTCGCCGATGTCGACGCGATCGAACGCGAAAAGAACGCCGTCGTGAGAGAAAATAAAGACCTCGAGTTTAAGGTTGAGGCGTTGGAGCGAGCGCTGAGAGAGCGCGACGCGGACGTGGAGCGATTGAAGAGCGCGCAGGTGAGCGGGGAAGAAGCGAGCGTATCGGCGGAGATTCTCAAGCACGAGAGAATCGCGCACGCCAAGGCGATCGAACGCTACAAGGAACAGCTGGACGCGGCCGACGCGCAACTCGACGCGATACTTCGCGATCACAAGAACGAAAAGATGGCGTTCGAGAAAGAGTTGGAGCTTCAACAGAAGATTCGAACCGAAGCAGAGAGTGTGCTCGAAGAAGAGTTGGACGAAAAGCATCGAGAATGCGAGGATTTGCGACAACAGTTTCAACACGTCGTCACCGAAACCACCCAACTCACGACGGCGCTTCGTCGAGCGGCGAAGGAGGAGCAACATTCGCTCACCAACATCGCCAAGGCTGAGGCACAGCAGGCCAAGTGTGATTTGCAAGCCGTGACGGAGGAGTTATCGGATGTACGCAAGGTTCTAGACAGTCACGTGAGCGAACTGATCGCGTGTAAGGTGAGTATGGCGGAATCTGACGGAGTCGCCGCAGTGCTTCGTCGAGAACTCGCGCGCGCAAAAGTTAGATTGGCCGAGCTCGCGTCAAGGTGCACCCGCATGGAGAGCGTGTGCGCCACGCTTATGGACGAGTCGAACGCAGCGACGAGCGAAATTTGATTCCCACTTAATTCTTCTACAAGCTATTCTTTTCTATGTTGCTGCGACGCAGCCCGCCGTCGCGTCCGCAACGTATCCAGAGTCACACGTACACGACGGCTCGTCGTCGTCGTCTAGACCGCACGTTCCGAATCCTGAACACGTGACGGTTCCGTCGTACCCAGGACATCGAATGACGCAGTAATCGCCGAGTTCAACACTTGTAACATCGAACATTCCAACGCATTGTGTTCGGAGATCAGCCGTGTTGTATTTGCACGCGTCGCCGAGCTGAGGATCGGGTTCGCCTTTCAAGTACCAACGCCCCGCGCATACGGTCGGGCGAAGGTCCTGGTACAGTTCATCGAGATACGCCGAGCTGTAATCGGCTGCGTATTGTCGGTAGTAGTTCAAAAGCGAGATTTGCTCTTTGTTTTCGGCTTCGACGAATGTACCGATACCGAAAGAATCGAAGCGCACGGACTCGCCGATCACGGTCGCAGACGGATCCACCGACTCTTGGACGTAATAATCTCCGCGCACTAGTATCTCTTGTACGGACGACAGGCACCAAGCAATGTCCGTGAAGCTCGCGGTCTGACCGGTTCGTGTACGTCGATTCGCCACCACGGCTTCGTACACTTCTGGATAGACATCGACGGCGAGCTTATCGGTCGCGAGCGCCCTGGTGCTAGACTGCACAAGCACGGTACCGCCATCGCTTCGTCCAGTCGTGGCTGTGTTGATGGAAATGGCAGAGTTCACGTCAAACGTGTCCTCGGTGTAACCGGAGAATGGATTGTACGGCGCGCCGTCGACTCTCGAAGTGAACGTGGTGCCGTCTATGTAGTGCACGGCTGGATCGTTGGACCACTTAAATCCTGAAAGGATGGGATCTAAGTTGACCCATTCTCCACCCTCGACGATGTCAACTTTGAAATTCAGTCCGCATTTCGCCGATGAACACGACGACGGCGGATATCCTTCTTGACCCGATGGAACCTTGTGGCCGAGAAACACCTGAGGCGTGTTGAGATACTGCTCGACGATCTTGATCATCTCGGAACGCGTGAGCCGAGAATTGACGCTGAGCTCCGGAAAGTTTGTTCGAACCCACGAGTAAACTTGATCCGAAGTCCCCCACGACGGGATTTCGCGTTTGTAACGCGGTAAGCCGCCGATCAAAATGATGTCGTACGCCGAGGTTTGGTGCGCCTCCTCGTGTGGACTTCCTTTGCTCGAAAATGACCCCGCTCTTTCGGCGACCATGTGCAACGAGTACGTTATCGATGCGTTGTACAAATTCTGGCTCAGTAAATCACCGGTAAATTTAGGCGGCGCGCGAAGGTAAGCGAGCTCGCTTGCCGCGTCACGAGTCAATTTATCGGTTAGATGCAAGTAGCCACTGATGCCTTCCCATAGTAGACCACTATCGCCACCACTAAACCTGTCTGAGCACGCTCCTCGCATTAAGGAATCTGAGTTGATGGCGAAAGGGTCGAATGAATCCTCTAAAAGTTCATCCAGCACACCCGAGCACGAATTATTGTACACCGTCCATCCCTCCGGACCTTCGGTAAAGTCAGACTTAATCATGAAGGTGGTTATCTCCTGACGCGAGCAGTCCACGAACGACCAACCGGCTTTGCACGCGCACGAGCCGTCCATCTGACAGTCACCGTTGACGCACGGTGAACATTTAATGTCACATTTGAGCCCGGTCCATCCTTTGTCACATTTGCACGTCCCATCCGTCAAACAAGTCCCGTGGTCGTAATTGCACGGTAAGCATTCCGTAAAGTTTCGAATGTCACACGTTTTACCCAGCCATCCTTTGTTACACGCGCAACTTCCATCGTCGGCGTCACACAAGCCGTTATGACACGGATCACAAGGCTTGAAACATTGCGTTCCGGAATACTGCACGCCGCCGTCGTCTACTCCGCACGTGCAGCTTCCGTCGCGTTCGCAGTGACCCCACGATTTGATGGGGACTCCGTGAGCCGTTTCTTTAATGAGTTCTTCCACACTACCGTCATCATTCGTGACGAGATCTTTGTAGCAATCGCAACTCTTGTTGCACGCTCTTCCGTACCATCCCGTTTCGCATTCGCAACTTCCATCAAACTGGCACGTTCCATGATCTGGATCGCACGCATCACACTTGATCTGACAGTTCGCGCCCGTGTACGCGTCGTCGCCAGAGTTGACACCGTGAATGAGTTGGTTCATTATCCAAGCCATGTACTTATCTGCGGTGTCGCGGAAAGTCCTAAAACTCCCGGTGGTTGCGTCGAAACGTCCGCGCAGAAACACATTCATGAGGCGCTGGCGCTCATTTTTACTGTTTCGAAACCAGCGGCCTTCATCCGACGACTCCGTCGCGATTTTCAGATTGATTCTCGTGCCACCAATCAGTTGCTTACGGTCTTGAAGAAAATGTGCCTTGAGAGTGTCGTCGCAATCCCACGGATTTGCCGACTTCCAGTCGTCGCCACAATTCGTCATCGACGTCAACGATGACATACAGACTCCTTGCGTCGTATCCAACTTGTAGTCCGACTTCGCGCAAATCTCAGCGAGTTGCATGGATCCCGGAATGTTAACAATGTCGTTTTGGTACGTTTCCAGCTGCTCCTCGAGAGTAGACAAGGTGCCACCGATGACCTCGGTGCTCGAGGTGGTCACCCCGTAACGGAAGTATGTTTCGTTTGGTCTGAAGGGTAAAATCGTATCAAGGGTGCGATCCGAACATGTACTAGTACTGTTGTAGCACAAGGATTCGACGCCCCACACGAAATCTTCCACTTGCCAAGCGCTCATGTAGTAAGGATGAATGTAAGAGCCGTTGGGCAGCACGCCGTCGACGAGAGGAAGCTCATTGTCACCATCAGTGAACGGAAGACGAGGGTCGCGATCCAGACGCAGAGCGAACGAATGATCTTTGAGTCGTCGCGACCCGTCGCACAAACAACTGCCATCGTACTGACACGTACCATGAACGCACGTTTCGCACGTCGTGAGGCATCGATAGCCCGTAAAACCTTGTTTGCATGTACACTCGCCCGTCGCCGAATCGCAAACACCGTTCTCCGAGCACGGCGCGCACGGAATATCGCATGTAGACCCCGCCCAGCCTTGCCAATAATCACTGTACGACTTATCAGGATCTCGTAAACTCGGAAACTTTTCGCGCCCGAGGTGTATCGAATCGCACAGACAGTATCCGTTCGCAATGGGAAGTTTACTCGCGAACTCATCAGACGTCGGCCTGCACACACCACCCATGATGACCCCCCACTGATCGTGTCTTTCGAGAGAGGCAGAATCCCTTATGATGAGTCCATCGCTACGTTTCGTGATGTACGGCATGGCCAATAGCACATCGCCTCCCGTGCAAGAACCATCCGGAGAAAGAGTACCGCTGCATCCCCAACCGCCCCCGCCGTCTGTGTCCGCAGTCGTCCATGCCTGCGCGGAGGTCTCGACGAGGGAGAATCCCGGTGCGCACGACGCGCTCAAGTACTCGCCATTTGTGTTGCAGGGGTGTCGCACGGCGCATGTATGATGAGAGGCGTTGTAGTACTGCGAAGCTGTTCCTCCGACATCATCGTTTTCGCTCAACGAGTTGGACGCGCCAGCGTACCACGGATAGGGCGTGATTGCCATTTTCTTTCCAATGTCCGACGACGCGCGAGTCGCGGGTTGCCAAATGTACCCATAATCACACACGCACTCGCCATCGTCTTGACACGTACCGTGGACGCACGCATCGCATGCCAAGTTACAATCGCGTCCGCGACTCATCGAATCCGCCGGGATTCTATCCAAGGCGGGTAAACCGGTCCAGCCGGGTTTGCACACAATCTCGGTTTCGATATCCTCGGCGGCGGTTCCTCGCTCGGCATCACGGTCGGTTTGGGACTTAACGACGCACACGCCGTTATCGGTGTTGTACGCGTAAGGACACGTGTAGCTGCACATGGGACCGGTGTAGCCTTGGTCGCACTCGCACGTCACCTCAGAGAACAGGAGTCCCAGTCCCAGCAGCGCTCCATTCAAGTTCCTTGTCCCGCGGCTTCCACTGACAATGTCACCGCACTCTATGTTGCAATCGAATCCTGCATATCCGGGATCACACGTGCAACTTCCCGTCATGGAACACACTCCGTTGACGCACGGGTCGCATTGCGTCGAACAATCTGCACCCGTGAAACCATTGGCGCACACGCACTCACCGTGCGTGCCGTTGTACACACACTGCCCTGTTTGACTATCGCAGGGTGCACACTGAATCTGGCAGTATTCGCCTGTCCATCCCTCGTCGCATTGACAATATCCAACGTCTCTCCCCTCGAAGTTCACTCTTCCGTACACTGTCGTCGTGTTGAACCTCGTCTCATCGAAAAATCCGTCCGCATCGGGCAGCGGCGTCGAACTCGTAAGTTCGCCAATCTCTACCCACGAAAGGAATTGCACCTGTCCGTGTGCGAAACACTCATCGGTACACATTGGACCCGAACTACCCCCCGGACACGTACACGTCGCTTGTCTCGTGCAATTGTTACAAATCACTCCGGCTCGCAGGACGGCGCCGTCTTCGTCGGCCGAACACTCGCACAGTGTGAGTTCAGAAATTTCGTCTTGAAATTCCAACGCCTTGGCTCTGCGCACGGTCGTGCTCGTGCTCAACGACACGTTGTTGAAAATCTCCAGCAGACGCGCGCCGATGCCATCTTCATACTCTGGAGGAGCGACGCACGTTCCGCTGACTCCACAACGTCCCTGGCTCCCGCACCTTATGCTACAGTCTTTACCGGTGTACCCGGATTGACAGACGCAGATACCGGATTCAGTGACCGGATCGGTACCGCACGTGCCTTGCATCCCCAGCGGCTCGATCGCGCACGGACACTTTTCGGTACACGCCGAACCGACCCATTCGTCTTTACAGGCGCACACCGAATCGTGCAACGTGTACTCTCTCAGCGCGTCGTTCCATGAAGCCTCTGACGCTGTCGTGATTTCACACACGCCGTTTTCACCCGAACACGCGACGCAAGCGACGCTGCAGTCGCGTCCGACGAAACCGGCTCTACATTGGCAGCTCGACGACGTTTCGTTGTACGTGCCGCGTCCGTCGCATTCTGTTTCACAACTCTCGCCCGAAAACCCAGTGTCGCAGGCGCAGACTTCATTCACAAAGTCGTATTGTCCTCGTTCCGAACACTTGTGCGTCTCGCAGTCATCACCAGAGTATTCCGCCGTGGTGCACGTGCACACGGCGGACGAGACGTCCCTATTGCCATTTCCGTTGCACAGAGGAGGATCGGTGATCAAATCATCGTAGAGCGCGCTTCCCGATCTCGTGGAATCCTCCACGTCGACGTATACGTACGCCTGTTCACCGCTTCCCGAGGAGTCCACGATGGTGAACTTGAACGAGCGCCGTCCCGGCGTAAATTGAAGTTGAGTCGACGTTCGAAGTTCGCCTCCGGAGTACGCAGTTCCGTCGACGTTTTGTTCAGTTCCCTCGTTATGATAACGCACGGTACCCACGACGCGACAGTAATTCGCCACGCTGTCAAAATTTGATAGCGTGAGTCTCTTATCCGCCGCGCTCCAGGACGACGAGATTGACGTTCCACTCGTATCCGCGGAGACGTACTCGACGGCGCCGTCTGGAAACGCGCCGGCGTCGGTGCTTTGCACCGTCACGCTGTTAATCACGACATCGTCCCCGTCTTCACACGTGTAATCGATGTCAGACAATCGAACACCGATCATTCGTTCCGCCTCTGACATCGACACCTCGTACGTCGTCCCCTCTCGCGGTCCGTTGAGATCCAACGTCGGCTTGACGTTGTCTCGCGTGATGTCTATCATCTTCGCCGCCGGCGCGCTCGTCCTCCCAGCCTCATCCGTCACCGTCATCGTGACGATCCGCGTCAACTCCCCGATCCTATTCCCACTGTGCGTGTAATTTAGCAGTTTCAGCGTCTCTCGAATTGCAGACGTGCTCGCCGACGCCTCGCCGACCGAGTCGCCCCTCTCGATTATCATCGTCGACGTCGTCTCGTCGAACGTCGACGTCGCTCCACCCTGCGTCGTCACCGTCAGCGTCTCCTCCGCGCGATCGACCGCGTTAACGATGGTGACCGTCGCGCGCACCAACGCGCTCGCGGGCGTGCCCTCGAGCACGCGCTCGCCGTCGACGTCGAGACGTAAACCGTACGGTTGTCCCTCTCGATACGTCGCGCTCGCGGGACCCGACTCCGGCTCGACGAACGCCACCGCGGGCGGCGCCACCGTCACCGCGCCCGCGTCCAATCGCGAGAACATCATCACCAGCACCATCGCGACCGTCGCGAACGCGCATCGAGCGAACGACGCGCGTCGAGCGCGTGACGACGGTGACATGGTCCCGCGGCTCTGTTCAAATCGATCCGACGTCGACGCGACGCGCGCGAGACGCGGGAGAGACTCTGACCGCGACGACTCGATCGCGGGTATTTTTACACACCGATTCACGTCGCGCGCGGCGTCGCGACGGGCGACATGACGACGCGCGCGCGGAGAGCGTTCGATGGAGACGGTTGACGCGTTCTCGTGTGAGGAATTTTCAAGTCTTCGCGTACATATTTTACAAGGAGCATCGCGCGCGCGTGAGTCGTCACCGCGAGTACGTCAGGCTGCTGTACCGTCCGTTGTGCGCGTTGTCCATCGGATCGAGCCCGACGTCCGAGGACGCGTCCCTGATCCACAACTGCACCGGCGCCAAGAGCGTCCGTCCGTATCCGCTCGATTCGGTCACCGCGCGTAAAAACCGAACGCGTCGCTCGGCGCGCGCGAGCGTGCGCCACGGATCGGCTCTCGTCCCTAAACCCTCATCCGTACCGTTGAATTCGTTGACGTAAAACTCGTACACGTACCCGGTGGAGGCGCGTAAATCTTCCCTCGCGACGTCGTGGTGCAGAGACACGCACGTCTCCAACTCAAAGTCGCACTCGGCGAGTCGCGCGCGAACTTCATCCTCCGTGCACGATAAGAAACACTTATCCGCGTTCGCTCGCACGCACGTTAAATTTCCAATCGCACACGCCGCGCACGCTCGACAGTACACGCACTCGCTCGTCGTCTCGGAGACGTCGTCCTCGGCGTACGTCGTCGTCGGGTCCCACACCGTGTTTGAATACTCAATGTTGGACGGTTCACAAAACCATCCGTAATTCGCCACGACGCACGACGTCTCCTCGTTCGGGGCGTACTCTCTGATGTAAAAAGAGCGTTCCTCCTCCGCCGCGCTCGCGCGCGCCGCGGTCGTCGCTCGCATCGTCGTCAGCGACACCATCACCATCACCGTCGTCATCAGCGACATCGCGCGCGCCCGTCGTCTCGCCCGCGTCGTCTCCCCCTCGACCCCTCTCACCGTCTCTCGTCCGAGCGAATCGACGCGCATAATTTTTTTCCACCGATTCCCACGATCGCCCTCGACGCCGACGACGCGCGCGCGCGCGCCACCGTCGGCGTCTGACGAATGCGCGACCGCGCCCGCGGCTCGCGAGCCGAGACGAGACGACGACGGGCGATCGCATCCGCATCGTGCGCGTCACCGCGCGACGCCTCCGCGATCGACGGAAACGCCGACGCCGAGACGAGCGATATGGAGGCGCTCGCCCGCGCGGTGATGACGCAGATCCCACCGAACGCCATCGATCGGCAGCGCGTGTGCGAGGTGATCGGCCGCGCCGAGCTCGCGCGGGTGCACGGCCGGCATCGAGACTCCTCGCGCATGCTCTGCGACGTCGGGGCGGCGCTGAGTCGTCTCGGTCGAGAGGAGTGCGTGAAAATTGCGGAGCGAGCGTTTCAGCGCGCGGTGGAGCGCGCCAACACGCCGGACGCGGACGCGCCGGATTACATGAAAATCGTGACCGAGGGGACGAATTCAGACTTGGCCGAGGCGTACGCGCACCTGGGGAATTGCGAGAGGGCGCTGGGAAAGATGGTGGACGCGGAGGGACACTATAAAGCGGCGGCGAGAGCGGTTGAAAATGAAGGTTTGGAGGCGCACGCGAATAAATTCGTGCATCGGGTCATGATGTGTCGGTTGAGGAAGGATTTTGAGCGACACGAGGCGTTGTGCGACGCGTGGGAGGAGACGATTCGACGCGCGGCGAGAGAGGGCGCGGAGAGTCAGACGGCGCTGTTGGCGGCGACGGGAATATGTTTGCAAGAACGTGCGGGTGGGTTCTCGGATCAGGGGATGTTTCGAGAGGCGGCGGAGTTGCGGGGGGGGAAGTTTTTGGAGACGGTGACGCGGATGCAGGCGCACGGGTTGCGCGCCAAGCCCGACGTCTTGTTGCCAAACGTGTACGATTCCATCGCGGCGTTGTATCTCAGGGCGAAGGAAACGAAGAAAGGGTTGGGGTTTTTGTATCGCGCCGTCGCGTCCACGGCGTGCACGGAGCGATACGGGGATAAATACGTGCCGGAGGGAGAGGCAAGAGGGTTGCGCGCCGCGTCTTGGGACGACGTGTGTTGGCATCCGTCGTTGCTCGTCTCCAAGAAGCAGACGACCGGTGGAGATTCGGAGGAGGAGGAAGATGTCGTGCCGCGACGACCGTGGGAATTGAGCGCGGAGGAGAAGAAGATCGTCGAACAATTGTTAGCGTCTGGCGATAAGTGGACGATGAAAAAGGGGAAAGCGGGACCCGAGCCGGCGCGAGGTGCCAACGCCATCGGGCACATTCTCTTCGCCCTCGGGAATCAGTTGATGATGGCGGAGAAGTGGGAAGAGGCGGTTCGACCGATGCAAACGGCGTGTGCGATGCTGCAAAATGATTTAGACATGCAGGGAAGCTCGTTCCATTTGCTCGGCGTCATTCAATTCCAAATCTCCAAGCGCCCGGAGAATCGCAGTCGGTGCAAGGAAATTCTTCCAAAAGCCGCCAACGCGTTCGCGCTCTCGGCCGATTGCAGAGTGGACGATGGTAAGTGCACGAAGAAGGGCGCGGCGGAAGCGATCGATTCGCTCTTGTTCCTCGGTCGGTGCATGTTTGAGCTCGACGAGCCGCAACAGGCGGAACAGGTGACGGCGCAAGCCATCAGCATGGGTCGACAAGTCCTGGGCGACAACGCCAAGGAAACCAACGGAGCCATCAGAGCGATGATGGAACTCAAGAGACAGATGGGTCGCTAGATTAAACTACTAGTTTTCAATTTCTATTGCTGCAGTACATGGAAGAAAAAATGTTCATGTGTTCGGTCACACCTCTTGCGGATCGTGTCTCGCGCCCTCGTCCTCGTCTTTGCCGGTGGAACTCGGAAGCACCGAACTCAGCGGCATGTACTGCTGAGACGTGCGACGAAGGGCATTAAAGGCGAGCACGTGAATTCCAATCTGGAGCAAACATTGCGCCATGATTTGAATGCCCACTTTTTCGTCTTCGAACGAGTACAACTCGAGCACGGCGCGTCCATTTTCGAGACAACGCGCCGCGTTGCTCTCGCACGTAAACGACACGAGGTCTCCCCCGAATTCATTCACCACGAGCGCCGAATACGCGAAGTAGATCGGGTCCATAAAACGGATCCATCTCGCGCCGGTGGGAATGGAATCGATGTTCAGGTAAATTCCGCCGAACAAGGTAAAAATCGTGATGCACGCCGGGCCGAGCGCGAGCGCGGCGCCAATGGGCATCGCGCTCGCCATGAGAAGCCCGAGCGCGGTGAGACTCATCGCCTCGGCGATGATGATGGCGACAAAAATCCAAAAATTGTATTGGGATTTTCTTAATCCCACGATCCAGTACACGAGCGTGCAAAACACCAAACGCGGTATGAGTTTCGGAAGCTCGGTGATGTATTTGCTGAGGTAGTAGGGCCCCAACCGGTAAGCGCCGCTCGCGCGTTCTCTGACGACGATGGACTTTTCGCCCGCGAAAACGTTGATCGCTGGAAGCGCGGACGTGTACGCGACGTTGAGCACGACGAAGAATAAGCATCCAATCCTGTCCTGGACACCCTTTTGATCGTGGCCGACGCCTCGGAAAAGCGCGGAGACGATGAGCGCGTATATGAGTTCAATGGCTGTCGTGACGCCGACGCCGATGAAATCCCGACGTTGGTTTCGAGCACCTCTTTGAATGAGAAGAGTGAGTTGGGAAAGCCACGACGCGTGCGTGGGATCGTATTCCTTGACGTCAGCGGCGGCACCTCGTGCGCGATGCTGCTCGAGCGCCGATCTCACGCTATTCTCGCCCAATCGTCTCGCCGCCGCCTCGCTCGCGAAAAACTCAATGCGCTCTCTGCTCGACCGCTCGCGCTCTGGATTTCTCGCGTCGACGGACGTGATGTCCATGAAAAAGTCAGCCGGGTTCGTGAGATTGGGACACGCGAATCGAAGCGACGCAAAGTACTCGACGGCTTCGTGCGCGTCGCCGATGTACATCAGACGACCCTCGCTGAGCAACAAGAGTCGCGCGAACATGGCGTAAATCGACGACCGCGGCTGATGAATCGTGCACACGACCGTTCTTCCCGCGCGCGCCAACTGTTTGAGCGCAAACATGCACCTCTGCGCCTGGAACGAATCCAACCCCGACGTTGGCTCGTCCAGAAACAACGCCTCCGGGTCACCCACCATCTCGACCCCGATGTTCACCCGTTTCCGCTCGCCTCCCGACACCCCTCGCGGAAACCCGCCCGGCGACCCCACCGCGCTCGTCCGCACCTTGTGCAATCCCAATTCACCGATGATCCCCGTCACCGCCGCCTCCACCTCCTCCCTCGTCAAACTCGCCCTTCGCAACGAGCAGTGTAACGTCAGCGTCTCCTCCACCGTCATGAACGGAAACAACAACTCCTCCTGCATGACGTACGCCGTCTTTTCCCGCGCGAACGCCTCGTCTCGCGCCTCCCCATTCACGCGAACGTCTCCGCGCACGACCCCTCCGAGCGGCGTTCGTCCCGACAGCGCGTTCAGCAGAGACGTCTTCCCGCTCCCCGTCGGTCCCATGAGCGCGAGCACTTCCCCGGGACGCGCCGCGCCCGCGACGTCGCGCAGGATCACCCGGTCGTCGTCGCGTCCCACCGGGACCGTGTATCGAAGATGTACCCACGTGAACGTCGCGCCGACGTGATTCCCATCGCGCGACGCGTCGTGGACGTCGGTGAAGCGCGCGCGGTGTTCCTCCTCGCGCGCGTACGCCTCTCGAATCTCCTCCGCGCGAGGAGGCATGCGCGCGGGGATGATGATGATGACGACGCGTCAGAGGGTGACGACGGATGACGATTCGTGCGGCGATGGCGACGATGACGACGACGACGCCCGCGCGCGCGAAGGCGAGCGCGCGAAGAGGGAGCGTCGTCTCGCGGAGACGAGTCGCGCGCGCGAACGCGAACGCGATGCGAGGGACGAGAAGAGGGATGATGTCGTTGGCGCGCGCGAATCATCATCGTCGTCGTCATCGGGGTGATGACGCGCGCGCGAGCGAACGGTTCGATCCTCTGAACCTCGAGACGGGTGATGATGATGATGATGACGCGAGTCGTGTCTCGCGTCTCGCGCGCGATGTCGGTGTGGTGACGCTGACGGTGGCGATGACGGCGGGGACGGGGACGGGGGAGGCGCGCGCGGCGACGACGGGAACGATCGACTCGTTCATGGCTTTCTCCCCGGTGTGCCCGGCGAGCGACGGTGTGTTTCGAGTGGGACAGCGCGCGGCGCAAAATTTGGCCGGGGATGAAAACATTGAAAACTACAGGCCGTTGATCAACGACGTGTTGATTCGCGTGCGGACGGAGCTGTGCGTGTTGGAGTCCTTCGTGCGAGAGACGGCGGTGCCGTTCGTCCAGGAAAAGGGCCTCGGGTGGGTGCTGCCGAGGACGGAGACGAGCGAGACGTACCTCGCGGGCGTGGTGTTCATGCTCGGGGCGAATTTTATCTTGCTCGGATCGACGAAAGTGGTGGCCATCATGGCTATTTATCACGACTTGAGTCTGGGATTGGCCACGCGACTCTTCGGCTCGGCGCTCGGAGCGCTCGGACCGGCGAACGAAAAGGAGAGACGACAGCAAGAATTGAACGAGATTATGGATAAACAGATGGAGGAGTTGAAGAAACTCATGAAGAAGACGGATCTGAGCAAGGAGAAACGCGCGAAGGAGACGCAAGCCATCAACGAAAAGTACGCCGAGCAGTTGGAACTCTTGCGCGGTTACCAAGAGGAGCAAACAAACAGCGACGACGCCAGGGGATTGAGCACGGTGAGACAGGTCGCCGGTGCGGTCGCCGTGCCGCTCAAGTTGTACGGTACCGTGAGTCAAAAGGGCCGTCAAGTTTTGGAGGTTTTCGATACGTTTTGCTCGCGGTATTTCGTCGCATTCACGGTGACGTACATCATCGTCAAGACGGCGCACTACACCGTATTCAAAGAATTTCCGTGAGATCGTTCTCGCGAAAATTTTATATCTTCATTCCTCGTCACATCGATTCGTGAGTCGCTCGCGTTAGAGCGAAAGGAAGGATTGTAAAAAGCTGGCTGGTTTACAAATACAAACGATGATCGAACCGCGCGCGCGCGCGTCCCGCGCGTTCACTCACACCTTTGGTCGTCGCACGTACTTGGCCAAACGGCCCGCGTGCGCCCCCGTGGACGCCGCGAGCGCGGTTTCCGCCTCTCGCAACATCGCCCTGAGCGTCTGATAATCCGTCTCCGCGAGCGTCGTCGTCCTCGTTCCCGCGCGCGCGCCGCCTCGTCCTACTCGTCCTAATTTCAACAAATACTTCGCCTCCGCCTCCACCAGAGACGCTCGACTCGCCACTCTCGCGTCTAATCGCCACTCTAACCCATCGTACGCGTCTCTTCTATTCGTCGACGTCATCCGTCTCGCCTCGGCGCCGCCGCCCGCCGCCGCCTCCGCCTCGTACCGACGCTCCAATCCCTCCCTCACCTCCCCCGAGAACCCGAACGCGCCCACGCGCTCACCGAACGCGCGTCCCGACACGCACCCTCGCGCGCACTCCGCGAACGTCCACGCCAGCGCCCGCGCTCCGCGAATCACGCGCGCATCCACCACCTTCCCGTCCCCGTCCGCATCCTCCCCTCTCGCGAGCGCGTCGAGCGCGCGCGCGCCCTCGACCAGCGCGCGCGACGCGCACGACGCCGCTCGCGCCACGCTCGTCGCGTCGCACCTCGCCAGGGCGACGAGATCGCGCTCGAGGGCGTCCGTCCACACGACCGGATCCATCCCGACGCTCGAGCCGCGGTCGCGGTGTGGCGCAACACCCATCGTCGACCGGTCGCGTCATCGCGCGACGCGTGCGGCCGTGTGACACGCCGGGGGCGCGTGAAGGGTGAAAACGGGCGAAGGACGCGCGTGGACGTCGACGAGGACGCGCGGGTGGACGTGAATCGGGCGCGCGCGACGACGAGGAGGAGATACAGGAACGCGCGCGCGAGGCTCGGGGCGATTCACCATGGCGGCCGAGGATGCGCCGAAAGGGAGCGCGCAGAGCGCCAAGGAGCAATCGGTGGCGGCGTATATGACGGCCATGGCGTATGGTTTGGCGTACATCACGGCGGCGACGACGATCATCATGTTGAACAAGTACATGTTGAGCGTGACGGCGTTTCACTATCCCATTGTTTTGAGCTCGATGGGCGTCGTGTGCGGGTGGACGCTGAGTTTGATCGGCGTGCACGTGACGAGGACGGTGGATATTTCGAATCACAAGGATATTACGCTCGCGAGCTGGGCGAAGAATGTGTTGCCGATCGGATTGTTTCAGGGGACGACGCTCATGCTCGGGAATATGGCGTATTTTCACCTCACGCTTTCGTTTTTGCAAATGGCCAAGGCGTTGTCGCCGGCGGTGTTGTTTACCGTGTTGTATCTTACTGGATTAGATAAGTGGCACACGAAAGTGGCGCTCGCAGTGCTCGTCATCATTCTCGGCACCTTTGTCGCGTCCATGGGTGAGATGAACTTTACCACCATTGGTTTTCTTCTCATCTTCGGCGCCGAGGTGACCGAGGCGTTTAAGAATGCGTGCATGCAATTCTTGCTCGCCAACAAAAAGTTCAGCATGTGGGAGGGCATGTATTTCATCTCTCCCGCGTCTTTGATCTTTCTCGGCACCGCCGCCGCGTTATTTGAGTTCAAACACATGCGAGAGAATGACGCCTGGGGCATGATGGTGGACAAGCCGTACCTCTTCGTCGCCGCCGGCTTTTTGGGATTTGTCGTCAATTTTTGTTCTCTGGGCGTCATCAAGTACATCGGGTCGCTCACTCTCAAGGTATTAGCGCAACTTCGATCGATTCTCATCATCATCTTCGGCGTCATCTTTTACGGCGACGTGGTGACACCGATGCAAATCTTCGGCTACGCCGTCGCCCTCGTCGGTTTCGCCGGGTACAACGTCGCCAAGCTCCAGGCCAAGGAGGAGGAAATCTTAGAGGAACAGCGCGACGAGGCCTCCAACAAGCCTCTGTTACCGAATTAGAGCCCTCATCGCTAGACATACGTGTCATCGTAATCATCCCAGCGTTTCCCGAGCATCAATCACCCGCGCCTCGTCCTCGTCCTCGTCCTCGTCCCCGCGCGCGTTTTAAAGTGTCTTCAAAAGTCTGCGAGATTCCACACTCGGCGCCGCGTCGCGTCGCGTCGCGCGAATCTCGCGCGCGATGTCGAGCGGAACGTTCGGTAAAAAAGCGGTCGAACTCGTTCGCGAGATCGCGGACAGCGAACCCGGGTCGATTCCGCCGTATAATCAAGATTTGATTCGCACCGTCATCGATCAGTGCGAGGACCATCACCGCGAACTCGGACGACTGGCGAGCGAGTACACCGACGCGACGACGGCGTTGGAGGGCGCCGCGGATGAAGAGGAAGATGAAAGAGACGAAAGACTGTCGACGCAAAACAGAGTGCGAGTGGGGATGTTGGCGCATCATCAGGTGCGAAGAGACGCGAAGAGACGCCGCGCGGGACGGGACGGGACGGGACGGGACGGGACGCGCGCGAGGACTCGGAGACGGACTCGGAGACTGACGATGATCGGTCGATGCGCAGGCGTTGCTGAGAAATAAACGCGCGATGCTCGTGTATTTGAACGAACGGATGAATCGAGTGAAGGAACTGCGATGGGAAATCGGTACCGGTTTACCCGAGAGCGCGTCGGCGAATCTCAGTCACAGCGAACGCAACTTTTTCACAAAGTATTCCGAAAATTTGAACGAGTACATGCGCGCGGTGGATTTAAACCTAACCTTAGACTTAGAACCTCCCAGGCACCACAAGATTCAGGTGCGATGCCTCGAGGATCGCGGTGAATTATTCACCAGAGACGGTTTCGTGGATTTGAGAAAGAACACCGTGCACTTGCTCTGGCGAGAGGAAGCCGAGCCGCTCATTCGCGAGGGCGTCTTGGAGCAGCTCGACGACGATTAGCCGCAATCAGTGAATAGTTATAATAAATCTACGTACATAGAGACTTCATCGAATGGAATACCGACGAGGATCAGACGGCGATGGGCGACAGCACGCGGGGCAACGCCTCGGCGTTGGCGAGAAACGCGAAGAGCGAAAACATCACCCCGAGCGTCGGGTACAGTCTCGGTCCCGGCCACTCGAGCGGATTACGAGGCGTCTCATCGAACCTTCTCGCGTACTGATACCCCAATCCCAGCGTCGCCGCGGCCGCGAGCACCAACCCCGTCGGCGTGGCCAACTCGTTATCCGATTGGATCAACGCGAACGCACCCACGAGCGCGCCGGAGCCCCGTCCGACGAAACCGAGATCCGGTCTCCCCGGCGTGCCCTCCGCCACGCGTTCTCGCGTCACGACAGCCTCCGAGATGACGCACACCGCGAGCGCGAGGTCTTGCTGCGCGACCGCCGTGGCCACGCCCACGTCCACCGCCCGCGTCCTCGTCGTCGTCCCGCGCGTCGTCCCGCGCGCCCGCGCCCGCGTCGGCGTCACCGTCGCCCTCATCCTCACCGTCGTCGTCATCGCGTTCTTCATCGACGCGCGTCTCGTCCCTCGCGCCGTCGACGAGTGTCGGGCCCGCATTCATCGTCGTCGCGCGTCATGTCGCTCGCGCGCGCCCTCCGTCGCGCCTCCACCCTCGCGCGACGCGCGAGAACGTTCCACCCGCGCGCCTTACCCACCATCGACGACGACGCGCGCGCGCTCTTCGACGACGTCGACGCGCTCGCGAGTTTTCGCGCGGACGCGGACGGCGCGGTGGCGCGCGCGCAGCTCGGACACGCGTGCGCGCAGGCGGTGGGTGCGGGCTCGAGGTGCGCGCACGGGTACGCGCGGGCGTATCTCTACGCCCCGCTCTCCGTCGGCGACGGCGAGGGAGGGGAGGAGGGAGCGCTGAGGGCGGAGCACGCGACGTGTTGGTTGGCGTGTCCCGCGCTGGTGGAGGCGACGAACGCGTTGGAGCGGGAGAACGGGATCCATGACGTCGCGCGTGCGGTGGAAGCGTCGGAAGAGCGAAAGGAATCGTTGAGTCGAGCGCATGAGGACGCGCCGAGGGTGCGACGATGGTTGATGGGGGAGGAGATGGTGAGACGAGTGCGAGACGAGGCGACGACGGCGAGGGGCGAAAAAGCGCGCTTCATCGTCGACGGGACGGGATTGATTGGGGTGAATTTATCGGATTTATCGACGACGAAGACGTGGAAAAAGGTGAAATGTCTTCACGCACAGATTGCGGACGCGTTGGTGCGAGGGAGAGGTAAGAATGCGGTGGGAGCGCTCGCGCTGGACGCGTTGGTCGAGCGCGGCGTCGCCGTCGATGGAACGGAGACGTGCTGGCGGCGATGCGCGCCAAAGAAGGGGGGTAGAGGAGACGTAGAAGAGTAGAGACGTAGAAGAGTAGTGGTGATTTTTTGTGCATGTACAGTAGTACTGTGAATTAAATGTACGGATAGCGTCTATCGACAGAACGGCGAGCTCAGCGCCTTGGACACGGACATGCGCGTCCCCTTGTTGGAGACGAGTCCGCACACCAACTTCCAACCCGCGCCGTTGTCGTCGTCCAGTATCGCAAAGTCTTCCTGTTGACGCTCGGATAAGCTCGCGCGCCATGCCTCGCAGTCATAGCACCATCTCTTCAGATCGCGACGCACCGCCTTCATGGCGCCCTTTTTCCTAAACGCGGGCACGGACACTTGAAGAATGGTCATCCCGCACGAAAACGAATCGAACAAGTCCGGTTTATTCTTCCCCCACCCCACGTTCATCCCGAGTCCACCACCGCCGAATTTACCGGTGATGTACCGCTCCGGCGGTCCGTACACGGGATCGAAGATGGTCTCGGACTCGTCGAAATTATTCCCCGTGCGCAAATCCGCCGCGCCGCCCAAATCGATGAGTTTTAATCGTTGTCCTCGTCGCGTAATCAATAAATTACCCGGTTTCACGTCTCGATGAATCAACCCACGATCGTGCAAACCCTTCACCGCCTTCAAGCACTCCTTGGCCACCTTTCTCGCCGCCGCCGCGTCGCTTCGACATCCCATTTTCCTCGCGAACCCGCCGCCGCCGCCGCCGCCGCCAAATCCAAACGCGCCGCCGAAACAATCCTCCAGCGTCTCTCTCCCCTCATCCTCCCACACCAGGTACGCGTTCGCCCCCGCGACGCCCACGAACGTCGCCACACCGTCAAATCCACGCACGCGTCGATTATTCGCCGCCTCGCTCTCGAAAAACGCCCCCCCGCCGCCGCGACTCTCCTTGAGCACGACGCGTCTCGACCCCATCGACCCCTCGTAGACGTCCCCGAACGACCCGCGCCCGATCTTTTTCCCGCGCGACACGTCCGCGAGCGCGATCTCCCCGACGGTTCCCTCGTCCCCGCGCGCGCCGAAGAAGGCACGCGGCGTCGTCGTCCGCGTCGCGACGCGCGTCATCTTCATCTTCATCTTCATCTTCATCGCGATCATCTTCCCCGTCCCTCGGACGCGCTCTCGCGCGTCGAGCGTCGTCGTCGACGCCGTCGCGGTCATCATCGATGGTTCCCGCGCGCGTCCTCGGCGCGCGACGCGCGGCGGTCGACGTCGACGACGTGTGCGGTGCCGTCGTTCGATGTTGATGATTTTTCGAGATATCGCGCGCGGGAACCAGTCGACGACGCGCGAGACCGCGGTGTGATTCGTCCGCTCGATGGACGCGGACGCGGTGAACGATGCGTTCGACGCTATGAGCGACGCGCGGAGGCGCGCGGTGACCATGGTGGCGAGCGGCGGCGCGGTGCTCGCGCCGGAAGATTTCGATCGAAACGAGACCGACGCGACGACGACGACGACGACGGCGGCGACGACGGCGACGACGGCGGCGCATCGAGG
>Ga0208410_1000385_pt1 | contig 25914 bp, 21 predicted proteins | sample ETN02SmetaG_3_FD_185787 | JGI IMG/M metagenome (GOLD analysis project Ga0208410, IMG submission 185787) | Marine microbial and viral communities from oxygen minimum zone, Eastern Pacific Ocean - ETNP2014F10-02SV257 (SPAdes) (version 2) | ecosystem: Environmental > Aquatic > Marine > Oceanic ... | reverse complement strand
TGGGATTGCATACCTTGATGAGAATCCAATACTTGTTCGCTACGATAACGGGGTTGAAGCGCCTCCCACATTAATTTCGATAAGCGAAGATCTCCCTATGATTCAATGGCTGCGAGAGTCCATTGCAGGCAGCCCAACAATTGTTGAGTGGACTGGGGATAGTTACGATTGGAATAGCCGGATTTCAATCCACACTGGACTGCCCAGCGTTCTTGGTTGGTCTTCACATCAACGACAACAACGACTTGGCTATCAGACCATAATCAGCCAAAGAAAACGGGAAGTGCAGGACTTCTATCGAATTCCAGATCATAACTTCACAACAAATTTTCTTCTTGCTTATAACGTCAAATACGTCATAGTTGGCTCGCAAGAACGACGATTCGGGACTGAAGAGGCTTTATCTAGTTTAGATACCCATCCAGGGTTGCAGATCATTTTTGAAGATGCGGCGAGCAAAGTTTACTCGGTCACCCACGATGCCTTATGGGCATTAATTGAAGAAGAGTCGCTGGCTTCTAAATGATGTGATCTTTGTTTAACGTAGAAATGAATTGCCATTGCAACCATTGTCATAGGTTGGGAGTTCCGTTTCCTGCGGGTTAGTCCATAACCCATATTCTCGCGATTCCTCTATCACTGACCTTTTAACTAATACATTGCCGGTCAGGGATGCAGGGCATTTAGAAGATCTTGTTCCCAAGTCAGTCCACGGTTCACGGTTCCACAGCCAATTCCCCCAGCGGGAAAGAACTTGAGGAACTTGACTGAAATTTGAAGCCCCTCCATCAAATTCTGGTACCCACCACCATCTGTGGTTGTACGGGAAAACCTCGTACTCCTCTATTGATGCGTTTATTCTTTCAACATCCCAATAAGGAACAATGACTACATCCGGTGTTCTAGTCATATTAGGAATATTTTGATCGTCAATGATTGCATAGGTTGATGTAGGGAAATCACGTAAATACCAACCGTATGGCCAATACACATCACTGTCTATCAATACGAGTAAATGATCTCCGGATTCAGCGAAGTGAGCACGGTCCGCACGATACAGTTGCTCACTCCAAGCTTTTACCTCTGGTGTTGCTTGCCCAGCTTGTACAAATAGTTCTTGGGGTTCACCCCCTCGAGAATAATTAGTTACAAGGCTTTGGGCAGTTGAGAAAATAGCGCAAATGATGAAGGTCACGATCAAAGCATTTTTATACTTCAAACCACGAGTTCTTTGCCATAAGAATTGAACTCCAAGACCTGAAAGAATAATTGTTGGGAAAAGTGGGTGAATTATTAACCACGGCATTCGTTCTGAAGCCCAAGAATACAAAATTAGATTTCCTCCAGCCCACCACAGAGTGATCTGACCAAAGAGATTTGGGTGGCGAAAGACTTGCCAAATCCCGAACAGAGCGAAGAAGACCACGAACCATTCATAAGCAGATAGCAATGTGAGGTAATACTGCCATCTTGAGTCCCCTCTGGAACCCTCTTTCTGTTGGCTAGCCCAATAGTTAAAACCCGCTGTTAGTCCATTTCTGAGTGCCCCATGTGGAGCTGATGTTGTATTTGGGCCCGAAAACGATGTGAAAAACTGAGAGAAGAATCCTATGAATAAGAAAGTGGGGACCAAAGGAGTTAATAACCACTGCACACGAGTTGGAGTTTTCAGAGACCTAAAGATTCTGCTCGAGGGGAAGGCCCTGGTTTTGATTACAGCCAGTAAGGTGCTTCCTGTTGTTATAGCCAAAAGCAAGCCGCCATATAGCGCCAACTTTCCTAAAGTTCCATTTCCTCCGCTGTCTCCTACCCAGAACAGAACGGCAAGCATGCTTGCTAAACCTAAAAAGAGCGTCCATCGGCGAATCCTGAGATCTTGTTCTTGGACTGCATGCTTAGATTGATTTATTTTGCTGGAGATAATCAAATTTTCTTGTATTAGCAGCAGGAGTAGAAATACTCCAAAGAGAAAGATTGATAGTAGAACAGATTCCTTTATGGCCAATCCAATGACAAGGGAAGAGAGCAAGGCACTTGGATGCCATCCTTTGGGATGTTCAAGAAATGCAAAGAGCAGAATTACGAAAATTGATGTTACGAAAAGAAAGAGCATATCTTCTCGCCCGAATCGTGAGAAATACAGCATGCTGGGGCTAAGCACTATTAGGCCAATAGTTGCAACCGTTCCAACTGGACCTAGCTGCTTTCGCCAACACCAAGGAACGTAGATAATTAGAACTCCTGAGATAGCTGCGAGTAAACGGGCAGTTAAATCTGATTCGCCGAACAGCCAGAAGAGACCGGCTGTAATGTAAAAACGAAGAGGGCCGTGATACACGGGGTCATAGCCACCAAAATTTCCTTCTAGGAAACGAAAAGAGAACCATGCATCAAGGCTTTCATCATGGTGGAAAGGTCGATCCCCTAGAAGAACCAATCTTGTTACTATTCCAAGTAACAGCAACGCAAGAATAATCCGCTTGAAGGTGATGAAGTTTGCAAGGGGAAAACCAAATTCATTTACTTTCTTGGGGAAAGTCAAGGGGCGTTTCATCGGATCTCGCGAACATCATATATTAGGTAACCCCCAAGGTCATAAATGAGCTTGGCCCCGTTCGGCATGGCATCAACTTCAGCCCAACGGCTTGTTGTACTATCAAAGCCATAATGTTGCCTCTCCAATGGTCCAAAGATGACATAATCCGTCTCATACTTCATGAGAGTAGTTTCAAATCCGGGAGCCATTTCATAGATTTTTCGAAGGTCCTGATCACGGCCATACCAGTCTTTCCCGAGATCATTTAACCTTCCTGGAGCACCTGAAATCACGGACCTTCCTGCTATGACACGTACAGGGTGGGTATTGGTATTTGCGCTAGCGAAAATAGCGTCAGAATTAGTGTTGTCCCGAACCCACTCCCCAACACTAATATCTGCCCCTGATAAATATTCGACTGGATATGGGTCTGTTGTTTGGTCAAGGGCCCTCCAGATATCTAAACCCCCAGTAAGTGTTAAGGAGCAGATCAAACCAATAGCGGCAAATATTCTCATTCCTCCACGCGATAGAAGTTTGTCGATTGCTTCACCTACAAATGGTGATGCGAGGAGGAGAAAGAAAATGACGTATTTGGCATTATTTCCTGGCCAAAAGTGCCAGATAGCGATATTGGGTATTACCAAAAGGCTAAACAACGGTATCGCGTGGTTTCTAATTACTTTGTTTGATCTGGCTATACCCCAGGCTGCTAAAGGGATAAATAATCCTGTATTAAGGAACCAAAACCAGGCAAAATCCCATGGATTATTTTCCCATGATGACTTCCCCAGCATCCAAAGAAAGTGCCAACTCCTCCCATCACGATCTGGCCATTGCCAGATAATTATCGGAATTCCTATAACTAACGCTGGGCAGAGAAACCGAATCCAATACTGTCGTCGGCTCATCGCAGCCCAGGTAAATGACAAAAGAAGGATGGTTCCAAATGCGAAGACATGAAAAAATGGTAATAATCCAGTGAATACTCCAGCGAAAATGTACGTCCCCGAATTTTTTACTGACCGATTTTCCCACAAAAAAACAATGACCAGAATAACAGCAGAGAAACCTATAAGCGTTGGCCTCTGAGGGTAAAGGAATCCCGTCACAGCATTATCAACCCAGTTCCTGTTGAAACCATCAAACGCATAGCTTCTTGGAAGGTTCCCTAATACGCCGAGGCCTTCCGCCGGCAAATCAACAAACAGAAAGCGATATAAAGCACCGGTTCCTCCCGAGAGTAGAAAAGCTGCCACAGCTATAAGTGCCGCACGAGTATTTGAGGTAAACCGACGGCAACCAAGGTATAACATCGGTGGGAAGAAAGCAGCTAGAAAAAATGTTGAGATTTGCATAGCTGCGAAAACATCTGCGCCTAATGGAACAAACATTGCGGCAAACCAATCCACGCCAAAGTGGTACGAGAAACTTTCACCCGCGGCAGTTGGGAGTTCTGGAGGGAAGTTATCTCCATACGCAAACGACGAAGCGTATGCAAGATGGGCGGACCAGTCCCCGAAAACAGAGAGGTGAGATACCGTTACCCCTCCACTTGATGATTTCCCAAACGAAATCTGAAGGATCCTTGCTGAAACGATTGAAGAAGCAAGTAGTAGAAAAAGAGTGACTCTTGGACTAGAAGGATCCTTCCATCGAACTCGGATTCGTATAAAGAAATTCTCTAGATCTGCTTTAAGAACTGACCCTCTTCTGATCAGCAATGGCAAATACGCAACGATTAGAGCTACCTCTGTAATCAGGATCATTTGCCAATTAACCGTGGTTAACCAGGCAATAAAAAACCCTACGAGTGACACCTGTACTGTCCCGAGGAAGGCACCAAAAACTATTCGTTCTTCAAAAACAAATGGGGTTCGTATTACATAGGTGCTAGCAAAACCGGTGGCCACAATCACGCAAATGAATTGAACTACTAAGAAACTCACTTACTCTCCTCTTAAGCTTTGAATCGTCGGTTAAAGACAAAGCTAATCTAACAGGCTCAGCTCTCCGATAAGGAATACACGGTTACGCGACCCATTGCCTAAATATCAGGAATTTGGAGACCCAAGTATGTCTGGTTTTCTTGAGAATTCTGATTTCTGTAGCAACTGGTTCGGATCGGCGCTAGCGTTTCTGACTGTGCCAGAGGGACACACTATTCATCGTCTAGCTGCTGACCTGAGGAAAGATTTTGTTGGCGCGCCAGTATCTGCTGACTCGCCTCAGGGCAGGTTTTCAGAAGGTGCAGCGTTAGTTGATGGAGAAAAGATGTTGAAATCAGAGGCATGGGGGAAACATCTTTTCTGCCATTGGGAAAGCGGCAATATTCTGCACGTTCATTTAGGGCTTATCGGCAAGTTCCGACCAGTTGACCCTAGCTTGCCTCCACCCGACACAATCCGATTGCGATTATCAAATGGGAGTGAATCATGGCATCTAACTGGCCCACAAACATGTGCGATGATACTTGCTGATGACCTCAAGCAAGTCGTAGCGAAACTTGGCCCCGATCCTTTACGGTTAGGGGTCAGAGGAATTAGACGATTCCTACAGGGGCTTTCTTCTTCCAATAAGCCCATAGGTGCGGCCTTACTTGATCAAAGCCTTTTAGCTGGGATAGGGAATGTGTACCGGTCTGAAATTCTTTTCTTATGCGGTATCCATCCTGAAACGCCTTGCAATGCGATTACAGACCATGATGGAGAGAAACTCTGGAACTTAACCGTCGATCTTCTCCGAAAAGGGAGAAAATTGAACCGTATCGTGACGGTACAGAAAGAGGATTCCGGAAACGTCCCTTTAAGTGGGAACGAAAGAGAAGATTCTGTCTATGCATATAAACGAGAAGGGCTTGACTGCAAACGGTGTCCGAATCAAATCCAGATATCGTCGCTAGCAGGAAGATCTATGTGGCACTGTCCGAGTTGCCAGGAGAAATAATGAGTGATTTTGACGCAATCCTTCTAACATCATTCGGCGGACCAGAGAAAAGCGATGATGTTAGACCTTTCTTAGAAAATGTTGCTTCAGGAAGAAATATTCCTCCGGAACGTTTGGCACAAGTTCAAGAACAGTATGACCTCTATGGCGGGGTTAGCCCTATAAATCAGCAAAATAGAGAGTTAATTGCAGCCCTACAGGCTGAATTGCATACAAATGGGATAGACATTCCCGTCTACTTTGGTAATAGGAACTGGGCCCCTTACATCAAAGAGACTTTGGATGATCTGTATGCCGATGGAAAGAAAAATATTCTAGCTCTGGTAACGAGCGCTTTCGGTTCTTACTCAGGCTGCAGGCAATATCGAGAAGACATAGCAAAGGCTTTAGCCCAAATCAATGCGAAAGATCTCTATGTAGAAAAAGTGCGTCTGTACTGGAACCACCCCGGTTTTTTTGAAGCAATGTGTGACAGATTATCGTCAACACTTGATTCAATAGATCTCGAAAATGCGGGTCAGGTGCAAATTATTTTTACGGCTCATTCAATCCCATCATCTTGGGAAATGTCCAGCCCCTACCGTTCCCAACTCCTAGAGTTCTCTCAATCACTCTCAACTGCAGTAGCTCCAGATTTAGCTTGGGACCTTGTCTTCCAAAGTCGGAGTGGACCACCATCGGTGCCTTGGCTAGAACCAGACATCATAGATCACCTCGATGCCTTAAAAACTGCCGGGGCTGACTGCGTTGTGATTACTCCAATCGGATTTGTATCGGATCATATGGAAGTGATGTATGACTTAGATAATCAGGCCATATCCCATGCGGAGAAATTAGGGATGGAGAGTAGGCGAACACCTACGGTTGGAACACATCCTGCTTTTGTGAGAGGGCTTCGACAGTTAATAGAAGAATACCTTGAAGCTAGATCTCCACTGGTTGCCTTTGGAGAGCCTTGGGTGTGTAACCCAAATTGTTGTCCTCCCACACAACAGCGTCCCCCGTCACGTCCGGACCGGTAAATGGCTGATTCCCAACGAAGAGAATTAGCCGTCGTAATTCCTGTTTTCAACGAAGAGGGGAACATACGGAAATGCGTAGAAGACTGGGTTAAGGTTCTCTCCTCTCTGGAAATTGATTTTGAATTAATAATCATTGATGACGGGTCATGGGATAGAAGCCCCGTAGTGCTCACAGAACTGAAATCTCGTGATGAAATTCGAGTCATTACGAAACCCAACGAGGGGCACGGCCCTTCAATTCTTCTTGGGTACAGAGAAGCTTCTGAAACAGCGGAATGGGTTTTCCAAGCTGACAGCGATAATGAGATAAGCCCTCATGAATTTAGGAACTTTTGGGAGTCTCGGGTTGGTAATGACGCTGTTCTGGGCTGGCGTAAGGATAGGCACCAGACATTTATTAGAAAAGCTGTTTCCAAAATTGCCGGATTAGTTACAAGAGTTCTCTTTGGCTGTCGGGTGCACGACGTAAATATCCCATTTCGTTTAATTCATGCTGAGACGCTAAGTAAAATTATTTCAAGAATCCCCAGAAAAACGTTTGCCCCGAACATAGCTATCAGCGGGGCTTTGTGCCGTTTGGAACTAGCGATAGAAGAACTCCCAGTTCAATTTATAGGTCGCGAGAATGGTAAACCTTCCTTCACTGACATAGGAATCGTTCTGCGAAGTTTCCGAGCCCTGATCCAAATAGTTCAGATTTCAAGAATGTTTCCATGAAGAACGTAGAGATACTTATTCTCGGTGGAGGTCCGACAGGTTTAGGTGCCGCTCATCGATTGGAGGAACTTGAGTTCACGGATTGGTTGCTGCTAGAGCAAGCTGGCCATCTTGGAGGCCTTGCGGGTTCTGAGGTAGATGATCAAGGTTTCGTATGGGATTTCGGCGGTCACGTATTGTTCTCCCATTATGAATATTTTGACAATCTCTTAGATGGCCTTCTTGATGAACAATGGATTAGCCACGAGAGAGAGGCTTGGATTTGGATGCGTGAACGATGGATCCCCTACCCTTTCCAAAATAATTTGTGGCGTTTGCCATCAATTGATCTTAAACGATGCGTCCAAGGTCTTGAAACGATACAGGATGCTCCGGATGGGAGCGAAGCTCAGAATTTTGATGACTGGATTCTTAGTTCTTTCGGAGAAGGGATAGCCGATACGTTCATGCGGCCATATAACTTCAAAGTTTGGGCGTACCCAACTGATCATCTCTCTACTGACTGGACTGGGGAACGTGTTGCCGAAGTAGATAAAGATAGGATTTTGGCAGATATAGATTCTCAGACTGATAGGAAAAGTTGGGGGCCAAACTCGGTTTTCCGATTTCCTGAATCAGGAGGAACCGGAAGTATATGGCGTGAACTAGGGAACAGACTTCCTCAAGGAAAAATTGAGAAAGAAATGAAAGTTTCTGAAATAAATCCTAAAAGTAGGGTCGTCACTTGTGAGAGCGGCGAAAGCTTTAAGTATGGGAAACTTATTTCAACAATCCCAGTGACGAAACTTCTGGAAAACATTCATGGAGAAGAAGAACTTCAGTCGCTAGCATCCTCTTTCAAATGGTCAAGCACGCATGTTGTCGGTGTAGGTATAGATGGAAAGGTTCCTGAAGACCTGGAATCAAAATGTTGGATGTATTTTCCTGAAGATAACGTTCCTTTTTATCGGGCTACTGTCTTTTCAAACTATGCCCCAGCAAATGTTCCTCAACCTGGGAACCAATGGTCCTTAATGTGTGAGATATCTGAATCTTCATTGAAGCCAGTTAATCATGATGAGGTTATTCTCAATTCAATTGACGGGTTAAAAGAAATTGGGTTGATCTCAGAGAGTGCGAATATTGTTAGCACATGGAAAAAATTTCTTCCCCACGGCTACCCGACTCCCTTTATTGGGAGAGACGAAATCCTAGAAACAGTTGACCGTGGCCTCCAGAAATTGGGAATTTTTTCTCGGGGTCGTTTCGGAGGTTGGAAGTATGAGGTGTCGAATCAAGACCATTCTTTGATGCAAGGAGTTGAATGCATTAACGCACTTCTTCTCGGAGAAAAGGAATTGACCTACTATTTACCTGAAGTTGTAAACAAACGAAATTAAATAGCTCTGAATCACAATGGGCTAAATAGTAGTGAATTTACTTTTGAAAAAACGTCCATTCCAGAATTGCCACGATGACAAGGCAGTATTGGATTATTTTCTTATAAGAGGACAATAATTTTCTGTCCTAACCGAATTATAAGATCACCATATCTCCTGAGAAAGGTCGAAGATGGCACGCCAACAGAAGCTTTCATTCGCTAAAGATTTTGCCCGTGAAATTATCCCAGTACCTGTAGCTGATGAGATGTCTGAATCATTTTTGGCTTACTCGTTATCAGTTATTACTGCCCGTGCGATTCCTGATATTCGTGATGGTCTCAAACCAGTACAACGAAGAATCCTTTATTCGATGCTTGGCATGGGGTTGCGACCAACCAATCCGCACAGAAAATGTGCCCGAGTCGTCGGTGACACTATGGGTAAATACCACCCACATGGTGATATGGCTATTTACGAAGCGCTAGTTCGGCTCGGACAAGATTTTGCGAGGATGGTAACTCTTGTTGACCCTCACGGAAACTTCGGTAGTTTAGATGACCCTCCGGCCGCCTCCCGCTACACGGAATGTAGGCTCACCGAAGCAGCAATGGAGATGGTCCGTGAGATTGAAGAGGAAACTGTTGATTTCCGTCCAACATATGATGGCGAAGGAACAGAGCCTATCTGCCTTCCGGGACTGCTTCCGAACCTCTTGGTGAATGGCACCTCTGGAATTGCCGTTGGAATGGCAACAAACATGCCGACCCATAACCTCAGAGAAGTTTTTGAAGCAATTTCATTAGTTATGAAAAAAAGAAGGCCGAAACCTACGTTGACTGAACTACTTGCCGTTCTCCCTGGCCCTGATTTCCCTTCAGGTGGGATAATCATTAACGAAGACCTTAAAGAGGCTTACAAAACTGGGAGAGGAACTTTTCGAATTCGGGCTCGAGTTGAGTTTGAAAAGATCACACGAACACGGCAAGGAATTGTAGTTACTGAGTTGCCGTACATGGTAGGGCCAGAAAAGGTTGTTAAAAAAATAAATGAGCTCATTGTCGCTGAAAAACTTATTGGAATAGCTGATGCTAAAAATCTATCTGATAGGAAATCTGGTCTTCGTTTGCTGATAACCCTCAAGCCAAATGTTAATCCCGAAGCAGTGCTTTCAGAGCTGTACAGGCAGACGCCACTTGAAGAAACCTTTGGCATAAACAACGTCGTCCTCGTAAATGGAATACCTGAAACATTAGGGGTTTATGATTTATGTCGACACTACGTTGATCACCGTTTAGATGTTGTGATTCGTAGAACACAATTTAGATTAGATCGAGCCCAAGATCGCCTACACATAGTGAAAGGTCTAATTATTGCCCTTGAGAGCATTGACCAAGTTGTTTCTATTATTAAAGGTTCTAACGATGTTGATGCAGCAAAATCAGCATTGCGTAAAGAACTCAAACTTTCTGAAATACAAGCAACACACATCCTTGATATGCAGCTGAGAAGACTCACAGCATTAGAGATGCAGAAAATTCTTGATGAACGAGAAGAATTGACGGCGATGATAAAAGAGTACAAAAAAATTCTTGACTCAGAGCAACGGCAACGAACAATTGTCTTGAAGGAACTTGAGGAAATTGTTGAGATCTACGGCATTGAAAGAAAAACAGAAATCATGTCAATTAAAGATGTCCCAGTTTATGAAGATGTCCCTCTAATTGATGAAAAAGATGTCCCAGACGAACCATGCCTTATCACCCTCTCTACTTCAGGGAAGGTTGGGAGAAGCCCGATAGAAGGAAGTCGCCGGTCTACTCCTGGTCAACACGATGTACTCGCTGCATCTACCTTGAGCACAACCCACAGTTTGGTGTTTGCGATTACTTCCGAAGGGAGAGCTGTATCGATGCGATCAATGGAGCTCTCAGAGGTGAAAGGAAGAAGCCGAGGGGTAAATGCCGATAAGGCATTTAGCACAGGGAAAGGTGAGCAAATCCTTACAGTTATTTCGCCGGGGGAAGAGAACATAGTTCTTGTTACCACCAATGGCATAGCTAAGAGAATTTCTCCATCTGAACTCGGAGAAACCTCCAGCGGTAAACAGATTATTAAACTTAAACCCAATGATAAATTAGCTGCTGCTTTTACTTGCCCTGAAGGGGTAGACATAATCGTTGTCTCATCTGATGCTCAAACGCTTCGCACCCCTGTTGATAATGTAAGTATTCAAGGAAGAAATGCTGCAGGTGTCCTTGGCATGAAACTTCGAGATGGGGTCAAAATTGTGGGAGCCGGTGCAGCACTTGGCGATGGCGCTGTCATTACTGTCACTGATATTGGCACTGCAAAAGTGACTCCATTTGAGGAGCTAACTCCTAAAGGGCGTGGAGGTACAGGAATACGAATTACCAAGTTCACGAAGGAGAAGAATTTGACTTTAGCGCGAATTGTTGGACCCGATGTTCTTCTAGCCGTAATGGCTACGGACGAAGATCCGAAGAAAGCAGACCCTGTCCCTGTTGATCTACCAGTTGAACCTTCAAAACGAGATCTTGTAAGCACGAAAACTGACCGGAGAATTCTTGACGTCGGACTTCCCCGATGGTGAATAGGCAACTCTCATTAGGTAATAACAGAAAGTGACATGGCATGGCCACTACGACGAACACAAATAAAGTTAAATACGATGCAGATGCCATTCAAACCTTAGAAGGTCTTGAAGCTGTTAGAAAACGGCCGGGAATGTACATAGGTGGCACTGGCAGCGATGGCTTAATGCATTTACTTTGGGAACTTATTGACAATGCGGTTGATGAAGCCGCGGCAGGTTTCTGCGACAGAATAGATGTCGTACTCCATCGAGATGGTTCAATGGAAGTCCTTGATAATGGGAGAGGTATCCCTGTCGGAAAACATAAGAAACGAAGTGTGTCAGCATTAGAAGTTGTTCTTACTGAGCTTCATGCCGGCGGGAAATTCGGAGGGGGAGCTTACTCGTCATCAGGTGGTTTACATGGCGTGGGAGCGTCGGTCGTGAATGCGCTTTCGTCAAAACTCATTGCGGAAATAGACCGTAACGGGAACACTCACAAGTTATGTTTCCAGGATCGCGTCGCCGGCCAATTCAACACCAATGGGAAGTTTCGTGCGAGTCACACACTCGCGAAAACCAAAAAGACAAAAAAAACGGGGTCAAGGATTAGGTTCTGGCCTGACCTCGAAGTCTTTGACCCAGAAGCATTAATAGATTTTGGTTTAGTTTGCGAACGTGTGGCACGCACATGCTTTATCGTTCCTGGCTTGAAAGTGCGCGTAGAGGATAAGCGAACTGGAAACAAGAATGAGCCCTTCGAGTATCTAAGCCGTGGGGGGCTTTCTGACCTAGTTGATTCATTAAGTTCAAGTGACTCTGTTTCAGAAATTATCAAAATCAGTGGAATAGATACATTTGAAGAGAAGGTTCCAGTCGATGGGAAAATGACAATCGTTGAACGGGAATGCACTGTTGAAGTTGCTCTACGATGGGTAGAGGGATACGAATCAAGCATCGTTTCTTTCGTCAACACTATCCCCACCCCCGAAGGCGGAACCCATTTAGCCGGGCTTGAACGGGCAATGACTCGCGCTGTGAATGATGCCCTATTGCCAGGAACCAAAAAACTCAGCAAACTCGCAAAATCTGGGAATGACAGAGCATCAAAAGAAGACGTGCAAGAGGGTTTGATGGTTGGACTCAAAGTAACATTTCCTGAACCGCAGTTCCGAGGACAAACAAAACAGGAACTTGGAACTCCCGCCATACAAAGCATTGTGTATGAGATAACCAAACAGAGCCTTTCCGACTGGTTTGACGGTGCAGGGAAAAAAACTCACATTAACGCAGTGAGAGATAAAATCACTAACGCCATATTGAATCGTGTCGCCTCAAAGGAAGTTCTTGACGCGAAAAGAAAAGCAGCGAATTTAGGTAGCACTGGTATGCCTGACAAATTAGCGGATTGCAGAACTCATGGAGAAGACAGTGAACTATTAATAGTTGAAGGAGACTCTGCAGCGGGCCCTGCTAAAGCTGGTCGTGATGCTGAATACATGGCAATCCTTCCCCTCAGAGGAAAAGTTGTCAATGCCGGGAAAGCGACGATGAAACAAGTCATTGATAACACCGAAGCCCAAGCCTTAATTGCTGCAATCGGTGCTGGCAGTGGCAAAGACTTCAATATTGACGATGCCCGTTACGGAAGAATTATCATACTTTGTGATGCTGATGTAGACGGAAGCCACATCCGATGTCTGCTTCTAACGCTTATCTTCCATTACATGAAACCGTTGTTAGAAGATGGGCGAGTTTATGCCGCTCTACCTCCTCTATATTCATCCAAATGGCGCGGAGAGACCCATTATGCATTCACGGACGATGAGCGAAACGCTGTGACTAAGGAAAAGAAGATCCCTCTTGATAAATGGGTTCGCTTTAAAGGCTTAGGAGAAATGGATGTTGACGAGTTAGCTGAAACAACATTAAATCCTGAGAGTCGCATTCTGAAACAGTTAACAATGGATGATGCTAAGCAGGCAAAGGACGCCATCAAAATGTTTGAGACTTTAATGGGTTCCGATGTTTCTAAAAGAAGAGAATTTGTACTTAAAGAAAGCGCTCTTTTCGATCGTGAAGCGCTGGACGTTTAAGCTAGAAACCAGGTTTCCAAACCATAACAGCAAGCATCACCACTAACGAGAGGTGGAGGATGACTGAAAGCTTTGCTTCATGCTTTCCGACATCAGGTAACGTCAGGAAAGGGGGCTTGTATAACAATGCCGCTGCAGCTATGCACGTTAACCAAAGAATTCCTGCCAAAGTAAGCCATAACTGGCTAAAGTCGTAAACGTTATCTGACATTCCTACAAGAGCTCCGCCGAAAACGCCACTGAGTAGAAGCGAAGGTGACATAACGGTCCCCAAGGCAGTCAAAGTAATTTGAGGGTTGTCGGTTGATTTTTTGTATTTCGAAGTTATGACTTGAGCCAGAAAAGCTGATCCTGTTCCGAGAATCACTGACAATAGGTGAAGAAAGAGAACAAAATTGTATGAGCCACTATTTATTGCTGCGAATGTCATTTAAGTAAATTCCGGTTTGGTACCTTTCAATCCTTACGGTAGTGGTGTAAATCGTAAACAAATACTTCCGTAGCCTTGTAAGGGTAAAGAAATATTGAAAGTTTTTCTTTCATAACCTTTGTCACACCTATCTGATAAACATAGGTAATGGATAATGGGGTTAAATCAGTGAGCGAGAATATTCCACCGTATCTTTCTCCGTCAAGTTCAAGTTTGTTTGAACAGTGCGCTATGAAGTGGAAATTCAGGTACGTGGATCGCCTCCCTGATCCTCCTGGAGAGTCAGCATTATTGGGAACTTTTGCCCATGAAGTACTCGAATTTTTACTCCAAGAAACACCTGAGGACAGGACGAAAAAGAGAGCGAAAGAGCTAGCTGGAGTCATTTGGCCGAAAATTGAAAACGACACTGATTTCTTAGCCCTATCACTGGATGATGATGAAGTCCGCAATTTTAAGTGGAAGAGTTGGAATGCTATTGAAGGACTTTGGAAGCTTGAAGACCCTAGCGAAGTTGAAGTCCAAGATACAGAGCGAGATGTTCAAGTCGTACTTAAAGGCGTTCCTTTCCGAGGGGTAGTTGATCGGGTAGATAAAGAAGGACAGTCTCTAATTGTTGCAGATTATAAATCGGGGAAAGTCCCGAAGAAGAGATTTGCAGGAGACAAAATACGTCAAGTTCTCCTATATGCCGCAGCTATCCGGGAAGCAGACGGAGAATTACCTAGTAAAGCTCGTCTGTTATTCTTAGGGCAGGAAACGATAGAAACAGAGGTTGACGATGAGTCTCTCGAAGAGCCCCTTGAGAGACTCCAGAACACCTGGAAGCAACTCAACGTTGCTTGCACATCAAATGTGTTTTCTACTACAACAGGCCCACTGTGCGCATGGTGCCCTTTCGTAACTCACTGCCCTGATGGAGAGGAACAAGTTCGTCAACTGGTTCGAAACAAGCGCGTTCGCCATGATGCTCCAGCATTGGAAGCCCTTAGTTTAATCTGATTGCCGTTAACAAAATTTGTGCGTAGTCAATGCAGAAAGAATACTGTACGCAATGCCCGAATTGCCTGAAGTTGAATCCATACGTCGTCAACTTGAGCCTTTACTTGCGGGTCGTTACGTTACTGAAGCTAATAGCCATCCATCAGGTAAATTTACCCCAGCGAGAGAGATAGTTGGATTAGGCTTTGAAGCCGTTTTCAGACGTGGAAAGTATCTTTTGTTTCAACTTGATAACGGGACTGAAATGGCTGTTCATCTAGGCATGACAGGCCAGTTGCTTCCGGTACATGACCTGTCTGACCCGCATTTAAGAGCATGGTGGAAACTCGATGATGATTTAATTCTCGGGTACCGGGATGTTCGTCGTTTTGGCCGGATACGAATTTACTTGTCGGGCCAATATGAAGGAACTCTCAGGGACCTTGGCCCTGAACCATTGTCGGATGACTTCACTGTTGACCAATTTCACGCTTCTTTGAAGAGAAGCAATAGAAAGATAAAAACACAACTCCTAAGTCAACGCCCTGTGGCTGGCGTCGGGAATATTTATGCTGATGAGGCATGTTTCAAAGCTGGCATTTATCCCGGTGTTAGGAAATTAACCAAAGCGCAAACAGTTGAGCTTCATAAGAGTATTCGCCAGGTTCTTGCTCTCGCTGTTGAGAATGGTGGAACAACTTTGCGTGACTATGTCAATGCTGAAGGAAAGCAAGGTACAAACCAATATCACCTCGTTTGTTACGGACGGCATGGTGAACCATGCGTCAATTGCGGAGAGGTTCTTCGCCGGACAGTGATTGACGGCAGGGGAACTACTTTCTGCGGGTCATGCCAACGCAGGTAAATGCCTAGAGTGTTGCGAGTCTCTCGTACATGAGTTGAAAGAAACCATCATCGTCAACTTCTGAAACCCAAAGACAATTAGGTTCTTTCCTTCTCGCTCCCCAGTAGTCAACGACGGTCATTCCCATTGTGAGACTTGAACGTGTTTCGATTTCAACGTATACGTCTTTCCCGGTATATAAATCTGCGTTGATGAGGTATGCGATAGTTGCTGGGTCATGTACTGGGCTTCCAGCCATTCCATATCTTTCTAAATCAAAGCGGTTATAGAAGGAAAGCAGTTGGGCAGATTTTGTACCTACTTCCGTTCCTAAGTTCTGCAGTGATTGAATCCAATCTTCTGTCATTAAGGCTTTATGTGTCACATCCAAAGGCATAGCGACAATTGGAATCCCGCTACGGTACACGACGTCAGCTGCGTGGGGGTCAACGTAAATATTGAACTCAGCCGCTGGCGTTACGTTTCCGCCTACGAAATATCCGCCTCCCATACTCACTATTTGATCTACCTTTGAAGCTATTCGTGGCTCTCGGACAAGTGCCATAGCAATGTTGGTAAGTGGCCCTACGGGACATAACGTGATCTCTCCATCGTCGGCATCCATGAGCGTTTGGATAAGCCAATCAACAGCATGTTGGTCTTCGAGTTCCATTTTCGGCTGTTCCCATGTAGGCCCATCCAAACCAGTTTCACCATGAATAGCTTCTGCAGTAACTAATTTCCGGACCATGGGTCTGTCACATCCAGCGAAAACCTTCATATCGTGACGGTTCGCTAATTCACAGATGAGTAACGCATTTCTTGCTGTGTGGTGCAGCGGCACGTTGCCTGCTACACAGGTCACTCCAAGAACATTTAATTCTGGAGAGGCTAATGCGAGCAAGATAGCAATTGCGTCATCATGCCCGGGGTCCGTGTCAATTATTATCTTCTTTTGTTCCACCACTGCAACTTAGCCCAGTTCGGTGCATAATGTGAACGTATGAGTACAGACTTTCGCGAACTACAAAAGAAGAATAAGCGATCCACTCGTTGGCTACTGCTTGCAAGTTTCTTTCTAGTTTTTTTCGTTTCGTTCCTAATGGGCCTTGCCTTAACAGGTTTCATTGGCTTCGGCATCTTTGCACTGATCTTCTCTGGGTTGTTAACATTTTTCCAGTACCGGAAATCATCAACTCTTGCCTTACGCGCGACTGGAGCTATTCCAGCTGATCCTGATAAATATGCCCAACTGCATAACCTCGTAGAAGAGATGTCTTTATCCTCTGGTTTACCGAAGCCAGATGTGTACATTGTGATTGACCCAGCCCCAAATGCTTTTGCGACAGGTCGAGATCCTGAACATGCCGCTATTGCAGCGACTACAGGGCTTTTAGAAAAAATGGATAGGAATGAACTTCAAGGCGTTATTGCCCATGAAATGGCCCATATCAGAAATTATGATATTCGGGTGATGACCATTGCGGCTGCGACTGCTGGAGCTGTTGCGATTCTTGCAGACCTATTTTGGCGGATTACCTTCTGGGGAGGCCTCGGTGGAGGTCGGCGAAGTAATAACGATCGTGGAGGCGGCGGGCCACAGATGGTAATCGTCTTATTCGCGTTTTTGTTTGTAAGTGTTTTAGCTCCTCTCGCTGCTGGGTTACTAAAAGCGGCTGTGAGCCGTAGCCGAGAAGAACTTGCTGATGCAACTGCAGTGGAATTAACGCGAAACCCATCTGGGATTCGTATGGCTCTTGAAAAATTAGATCGTGACGTTACTGTCGTCCGGAAAACTTCACATGCGACAAGTCATTTATGGATTGAATCACCAGATGATCACGTAAAAGGCCACAAAGGTAAACGTATGAACGATATGTTCAATACCCATCCGCCATTATCTGAGAGAATCAATCTTCTTCGGGCGATGGAAGGTTTACCCCCTTACCAAGGGTGACCTTAATGCTATGGTAGGTCGTCTATAGGAAAGAGAGACTTATTATGGGGCTTCTAGAAGGGCAAGTAGCAATAATTTCAGGTATTGGCCCAGGAATGGGGCGTGATGCTGCTCTTGCTTGTGTCAAAGAAGGTGCTTCGGTTGTTCTTGCTGCCCGCACACTGTCAAAAGTAGAAAGTGTCGCCGCTGAAGTCGCTGATTTAGGAGGCACTGCTTTAGCCTTCCCAACTGATGTAACAGATCTAGAGCAAATAAATGCTCTCATTGAAGCCACGCTCACTAACTTTGGAAGTATTGACATTCTTGTCAATAATGCTTTTTCTCAACCCCCGTTTGCAACGCTGGAAGACATGGAACTTGATGCTTGGTATGCGAGCCTTGAAATTAATTGTACGTCTGCTTTAAAAATGAGTAGGGCCGTACTCCCGACTATGCGTTCACAAGGTACCGGGTCAATAATTAATATTTCTACAATGTCTATTAGGACTAACAAGCCTCTGTTTGGGGCGTACGCTGCTGCGAAGTCGGCAATGACATCAATGACTCGAACCATGGCTCATGAGGTGGGTCCAGACGGAATCAGGGTTAATGCGGTTTGCCCAGGTTTTATTTTTGGTGATTCTGTCAAGTTCTATCTTCATAGTCTCGCTGAGCAGAATGACACTTCTTACGAAATTGAGTATGACAAAGTTGCGAACGAAATAGCTTTACGGTTTATCCCTAATTCAGAACAAATTTGTGGTTCTGTCGTGTTTTTCGCTTCGGAGCTTTCCGTGGCTTGTACCGGAACGAGTCTTGATGTGAATGGTGGGCACGTAACCACGTTCTGATTATCCTGGCACAATTGGGAAAAGTGAATGACCCATTGGGTCTCCCTCATTTAATTCTTGGTCTAGTCCAGGAAATGGAGGGGATGTGGGGCCGGGCCGGGAGGCGTAGGTAGCGTCATCCCCTAGCCATCTAGCAGCAAAAGCTCTCCTTCGAGCTTTACTTCCACCAGCTGCATGTAGCGTGCGCATGTGGAAGATAAGCACATCACCAGGTTGCATCTCCCATGAGCGAATACGGTGCGCATCGTTTTTTTCGTTGATGGCCGGCATTTCGGTAAATCCTTCATATTCGTATGGTTCATGATCTTGGAACCGGCGTGGGGCATACATTGGACCCTGATGCGATCCAGCGAAGAAACGCATAGCTGTTGCTTTGGGAACATGGTCGAGTGGCACCCATGTTGAAACTAGTTGATCTCCATTGACACAGTAATAGGGTTGGTCATGATGCCATGGAGTTACTTCATTCGTTTGTGCCTCTTTAACCAGTACGTGTTCATGGAAAAGACGTACTTGTTTTGATTCCATAACCTGGCGAGCTAGCGAAGCAAGCGGAGAATCAAATAGGACTTCTCTATATTCATTGAACCTTTGCCAATTGCAGTAATCATCCCAGAATTCTCCTGGATCTCCTGGCTGGGTGTAGTCACATGACCATTCACCACGAGAGACTTTATTTTTTTCAATGCCTTGTGCGATAAGATCCAACCATTTATTTTTAAGAACGTTGGGGACAAGAATGACCCCTTCGGTATTAAATTGGTCGATTGTTTCTTCGGTGAGCACGTTTCTAGCTTAGATGCAGCGAGTTACCTTCGTTGCCTTCTTTTAGTCTTCATTTGTAGCAAAAGGAAGACCAGCCAAATGCGCATGATCGTTGTACCGAATTAACGTCCAACGCCCTCGCTTCTTTTCAGTGTCATTTACTACGAATTCGGTTAGAGATGTGTTGAGAGTCCAGAGGTCAAATTGGCCTCTTCTGGGGAGGTCAAGTAGTTGACGCATTGCAACATCAATCACCCCTCCATGACAGACAATGATTATGCTTTCGCCTACGTGTTTACCTATGAGTTTTTCTAACGCAGCGGAAACTCGGTAATGGAATCCGTGGAGGCTTTCTGCTCCAGGTGCAAATGGCATGTGGGGTCGCCCGTAATAATCTCTTTCCCCATAGAGTTCTTCAAGGTCATCGTATGGTTTGCCGTCTGCATCGCCGGGACGGTGTTCAACTAGTTCTGAGTCCAAAAAGAGTTCATCTACGTCAAGTGCTGGTTTGATGATCTCAGCTGTTTCCATGGCTCTAGGCATTGTGCTTGCGTACAAGGTATCAATAGATATGTTTTCGTTCTCTAGGCGTTCCCTTAAAGCTTTGGCTTGCTCCCGGCCAAGATCACTTAACCCTGTGCAGCTCTTCTCCCCGCCCAATATTCTTTCAACAGTAACGTTTGACTCACCGTGTCGTATGAGAATGATCCGAGTTTTCTTCTCGTGTGCCATTTCTCCATGTAAGCCTGTGTATTGGCTTCTTTGCAACCCGTGCCATCAGGTTGGGCTACCTCTCAGCGAAAACTTCCGATGGGATAGTTCCTGAGGAGGTTTTCGTGAGTATTTCAAATCCATCTTCTGTAACGACGAGCGTGTGCTCAAACTGTGCTGATCTTCTCCCATCTGTGGTCACGACCGTCCATGTGTCATCCCACATATGAAGAGCATTTCCGCCAAGGTTAAGCATAGGTTCAATCGTGAAACTCATTCCTGTAAGAAGTTCCGTGGTGGCTCGGCGGTCATAATAGTGAGGAATAGCAAGCGCACTATGGAATTCTGGTCCGACACCATGCCCAATAAATTCTCTGACGACGCTTAATTGATTTGAGTGCGCATATTTTTCTATCGCTTGTCCAATATCACAGACCTTTGATCCGTTACGCACGGTTTGCATTCCCTTGTCGAGTGCATTTCTGGTTACGTTCACTAAATGTTGGCTGTGTTCATCAACTTCGCCGACGAAGAACGTAACTGATGTGTCACCATGGACTCCTTCGAAGAAAACTGTGACGTCAATATTGATGATGTCGCCATCTTGAAGTTGCCTGCTGTCTGGAATTCCATGGCAAACAACTTCGTTTACCGAGGTGCAAACTGATTTAGGAAATCCGCGATAATTCAGTGGACTAGGATAAGCACCTAAGCGAAGAATTTCTTCATGAGCTATCGCATCAAGTTTGTCGGTTGTGATTCCCGGAGTAACCTTTTCGCCGACATGGAGAAGCACTTCTGCAGCTATAGCTCCGGCTTTACGCATTGAAGCAATTTCACTTTGTGTTCTAACTAAAGGAAGGATAGAAGGTCCAGGATCTCCGGTAAGCGCATAAGGTGGTCGAGTTATTGCACTTGGGACATTGCGTTTCGGGCTAACGAGTCCTTGCTGCACGGGAGGTAAGGAAGCAGGGACCTTGGGTGTTCTCGTCTTTCGTTTCGCCATGACGTAAGGGTAGCCGATTTCTAAACGGACTAAACGAGAGGGCTAGCTAAGGAAACGACTTATGCTTTCAACTACACAGGCGGGTTTGGGCTGATTTTCTATCTCTACAGTTAAAGAAACAATAACTTGTACCCCTCCAGAAATTTCAGTAACTTCTGTGATCACGCCTTGACCCCTGACACGCGAACCCACTGTTACTGGACTTGGGAATCGAACTTTGTTAACCCCATAGTTAATGCCCATAGATACTTGGGTTACTTCGAGCAGATTGGGGAGAAATAAATTTGTCAGCGAAAGTGTTAGGTATCCGTGAGCTACTGTCGCCCCAAACGGGCCATCTTTCGCTTGTTCTGGGTCAACATGGATCCATTGATGATCCCCAGTAGCATCAGCGAAGAGATTAATTCGTTCTTGCGTGATTACTTCCCACGAAGTTACCCCAAGATCTGTTCCCTCTGTACCAAGGAGGTCACTAGGCGTTTTAAAGGTCATCGTCATGAGACGCAGGTTAGCCCAATACACTCCCCTTAGTGAATTTTGTCACGCTAGCATATGGGATTAGGAGGGAACTATGGCAGCTACAGGTGGTACTAAGACGATCGTTACTGCTTTAATCGCTAATTTTACGATTGCTATTGCAAAATTTTTTGGTTTCATCATCACGAGTTCCTCAGCGATGCTCGCTGAAGCGGTTCATAGCGTTGCCGACACTAGTAATCAAGCCCTACTCTTACTTGGTAAAAAGCGTTCCGAGAAACAGCCGACTGCCATGCGTCAATTTGGCCATGGGAGAGAGCGTTTCTTCTGGGCTTTTGTTGTTTCTCTCGTACTCTTCTCCATCGGTTCGATGTACGCCATTTTCGAGGGTATTGAAAAGATTAGGCACCCACATGAAATTGAATCCTTATGGTGGGCTCTTACTATTCTCTTATTTGCTATGTGCATGGAAGCGTATGCATTCCAAACTGCCGTAAAGGAATCCCGTCATTACAAAGGTAACCATTCTTGGAGAAGTTTTATTCGTAGATCACGAATCCCTGAATTGCCCGTCGTTCTTCTTGAGGATTTTGGTGCCCTTATGGGCCTCATATTTGCATTTATTTGCGTTCTCATAGCTGACACAACTGGAAACACAGTTTGGGATGGAATTGGAACATTATCAATTGGTATTCTGCTTGGATTAATTGCTCTTGTCCTCGCTATCGAAACGAAGAGTCTTTTAATTGGTGAGAGTGCTTTACCTGAACAAACCTTAAATATTGAAACCGCCATCACCAATTCCCAGCATGTTGAGCGACTCATTGAAATGCGAACAGAATATCTTGGACCAGAAACCCTTCTTGTTGCCGCCAAAATAGAATTCAAAGGCACATTTTCATCCTCAGGTATCAGTGACGCTGTTGACGCGGTTGAAGAGAATATAAGAGCGGTTGAGCCTCTGGCAAAAATTATTTACCTTGAACCAGATACGTACGAGGAAGCGAATACATGAACCCAATGGAACAGTTTCGCATTTTCTTCACCCATAGTGTGCTTCCCAAGGCTTTCACCCTCTAGGCTCATGGTCATGTTTAAAGCCATATATTTAACTCAAGACGAAGAAAAAAACGTATCTGCTGAGATCGCAGATCTTGATGAAGCTGATTTGCCAGAAAATAATGTTGCAATTGACGTTGAATATTCAACGATTAATTACAAAGATGGTTTAGCAATCATGGGGAAACCGGGAGTTGTCAGAAACTACCCAATGATTCCCGGCATTGATTTAGCTGGCACTGTTTCATCCAGCGAAAACCCCGACTACAAAGCTGGCGACAAAGTCGTGCTTAATGGCTGGGAAGTTGGAGAGTCGCATTGGGGTGGTTTAGCCCAAAAATCTCGATTAGATGCGAGTTGGCTTGTCCCGATACCAACAGCTTTTAACACCAAACAAGCGATGGCAATCGGCACAGCCGGATACACGGCGATGCTATGCATTCTAGCTCTTGAGGAGCATGGCGTTACCACAGATAAAGGGCCTGTTCTTGTTACCGGTGCATCTGGCGGCGTGGGTAGCACAGCTGTCGCTATTCTGGGGAAGTTAGGTTATGAAGTCGTTGCTTCTACAGGACGCCCCGAGGAATCTGGTTATTTAACAGATCTTGGGGCTGCTGAAATAATTGATCGGTCCGAATTAGGTGAAGGGAATCAGCGTCCTTTGCAGAAAACTCGGTGGGCGGGCGTCGTTGATGCTGTTGGAAGTCACACATTGGCCAATGCCATAGCGCAAACGAACGCTGCTGGGTGTGTTGCAGCCTGCGGGTTGGCGCAGGGAGCTGACCTACCAACGTCAGTTATGCCGTTTATTCTCCGTGGAGTGACTCTTGTCGGTGTGAACTCTGTGTATGAATCGTTTGCTCGCAGAAAACTAGCATGGGATCGCATGGCGACAGATTTAGATCCTGAGAAATTGGAACAGATGACAGAAGTTGTTGGGCTCACTGATGCTATTGATGTTGCTGGACAAATACTGCAAGGAAAAGTTCGTGGACGGGTCGTAGTTGACGTCAACGCATAATTTCAAAAATTGATGAGAGTTTCCATTTTGCCGAGTACTCAGAATCTGCAACACTTGTTTCAACGCTTGCTGGGCAAGGAGGTAACTAGTGGAACGCCCACTTGAAGGTTTACGAGTCGTTGACACAACAAATAACCGCGGTGAATTGTGCGGAAGGCTTCTATCTGACCTAGGTGCGGATGTTGTTTTAGTTGAGCCTCCACAGGGGTCAGATTTGCGAAGGGTCGCCCCGTTCTCACCTAATGGCGAAAGTTTAGGTTTTCTTTGGCGTAATGCAAATAAGTCCAGTGTTGTTATAGATTGCACAACGGAACAAGGAGCCGAAAAGCTCCTTCAATTGCTTGGAGAAGCCGATGTTTGGGTTGAAAGCGGGTCAAATCTTGGAGAAATAAAACCTGATTTTGTTATAGAAAAATTCCCTGGTTTGGTGATCACTTCTATTACGCCTTTTGGGTATTTCGGACCATACGCTGGCCTTCTCGCAAACGATGATGTGCTTGAGGCAATGAGCGGGATGATGTTCAAAGCAGGAATAGCACCTAAATCACCTCTTCTGCCTCCGACAGCTCTAGCCACAGACGTTGCGTCCATTTCAGCTGCTGTTGCCACGGTTCTTGCGTTCTATCAGAAATCGCGAACTGGTGAAGGGCAACACATTGACCTTGCCATCATGACTGCCGCGGGTGCTACGACAGATTGGTCATATTCAAATGCTTCTGTCTTGCGTGCGGCAGACCATCCTTATAACGAAGTGCGTCAAGGCGGTGGTTTCATGTACCCGATTTTTGAATGCCTCGATGGCTGGGTACGTATGGTGATTTTGAGTCCAAGACAATGGGAGTCGTTGTGGGATTGGATGGGAAGGCCCGAAGCTTTTGGTGACATGGAATTCTGGTCTCAGGTCGGGAATAGGATTATGAACGCAGATGTTCTAAATCCTGCGTATAGCGAATTTTTCGCTGACAAAAAAATGCTTGATATATGCATAGAGGGACAGAATCGTGGGATAGTACTGACCCCTCTTCTAAAAACTAGTGAGGTTCTTCAAGAACCCCATTTAGGGGCGCGGGGCACGTTCACTGAAACTGCGGTAGCTAACGGTGAGAAAGCGTTAATCGCTTCAGGGTTCTTTGAACTTGATGGTGTTCGGCATGGTTTCACACAACGAGCGCCTGATTTAGATGAACACACCGGATTTGCCTTCGAAGGTTCACGCTTGTTGGATGATGAAGCTCGTGGTCAAGCCGAGTACCCGTTGTCGGGTGTTCGCGTCCTTGATTTCGGCATTGGCGGTGTTGGCGTAGAAACTTCACGTTTACTTGGTGAATACGGGGCGGATGTCATCAAAGTTGAAACAAGAACATACCCTGATTTTATTCGTTTGGTTGCATTAAGTGAGACGTCCCCATCGTTTGTCTCCTCTTCACGAAGTAAACGCAGTTTTGGATGCAACGTAAAAACTGAAGAAGGGTTAGCGATTGTCCATGAGTTGGTAGCGAAATCTGATGTGCTTGTTGAGAATAGTGCTACCGGAGTAATGGAATCACTGGGTTTGGGTTTCGAGGACCTCAAGGAAATCAATCCGGATATTGTCATGATAAGCAGTCAGTTAGTTGGCTCACGGGGTCCCAATAGTCACTGGACTGGCTACGGACCGACAACACAAACATATGGGGGGTTGTTGCATCTTTGGGATTATGACGATGATGATGCTCCCGCTACAAATGGTACGATTTTTCCTGATCATGCCGCTGGCCGGTTATGTGCTCTTGCGGGAATCGCTTCTCTTATTGGCCGTGATGCCTCAGGAAATGCTACTCATACCGAGATCGCTCAAGTCGAAGTGGTTGTGAACATGATCGCAGAGAAGCTTTTGCAAGAAAGCCTGATACCCGGTTCTACTGGTCCTCAGGGGAATAGGCATGAGCAACGCTTTCCCCGCGGCCCATTCCAATGCCAAGGTGAGGAACAGTGGGTTGTTATTTCCATTGATACAGATCAGCAGTGGATGTCGCTGGTGAATGCAATGGGTGCACCAGAATGGGCGCTAAGGGAAGCATTCAATACTGTTGAAGGCCGATTAGAAAACGAGGACCTTATCGAATCACATCTTGCTGCTTGGACCAGCGATCAGAACCGTGATGACGTTTTCCATTTATTACAAGAGGCTGATGTTCCGTGTGGGCCGATGATTATTGGCATGGAAATGCTTGAGGATCCACATCTTGAAGCTCGTGGTTGGACATTAGAAATTGATCAACCCGGTGTTGGGTACATGAAATTAGAAGGTCCAGCATGGGTAAGTGAACGCATGGGTGGCCCCATTACTTTCCCTGCTCCAGATTTAGCTGGGGAAACACGGGAAATAGCTGCGGAAGTTCTTGAGATGCCCGATGAAGCAGTAACGGATTTAATAAACCGAGGAATACTAGAAGTCTGAGGTCCTTATCCAGTAAATAATGGTGCATAACAACGACATTGCCATCTTTGCTGAACATGTGACGCTCGGTACCCGAGTCAGTATCATCGGATAAACAAAAAATTGAGGTTCAATGAAACAAA
>Ga0208410_1000384_pt1 | contig 25930 bp, 23 predicted proteins | sample ETN02SmetaG_3_FD_185787 | JGI IMG/M metagenome (GOLD analysis project Ga0208410, IMG submission 185787) | Marine microbial and viral communities from oxygen minimum zone, Eastern Pacific Ocean - ETNP2014F10-02SV257 (SPAdes) (version 2) | ecosystem: Environmental > Aquatic > Marine > Oceanic ... | reverse complement strand
CCCCGCAGTTTGGATCAAATCCATCATCGGAACAAAAAGTGCTTTACAATTCATTTTCAAATTATTCTGGGGGTGGATTTGAGAATGTTGAACTAACACCAATGATGACCGGGGAAATTTCTATCTGGGATTTCTTAAAAGAGGATAGCTCAAGAAAGCCACGAAGCACCATCCTACCAAAATCGATAAACTTTAATAGTTTCGCTAAAATAAATAGTGACTACAGGCTAGCCTGGCTTGGACATTCTGCCTTTCTAATAAATCTAATGGGAAAGATTATTTTATTAGACCCTATGCTTGGAAGCCATGCAGCACCTGTCCCTATTCCAAATTTGAAAAGATTTAATGAAGTTCTGCCAATTAAGTTGGACTCTGTTGATAAAATTGATTTTGTGGTTATCTCCCATGACCACTATGATCATTTAGACTATTCAACAATTAAGTTAATAAAGAGTAAGGTCAATAAGTTTCTAGTTCCTCACGGAATAGGCAATCATCTTATAAAATGGGGTGTAAAAAGTAATCAAATTGTTGAACTTAACTGGAATGAATCCTATAGTGCTGAAAACATTGAGTTCCACTGTCTTCCAGCAAGACATTTTTCTGGTAGAGGGCCTCTTAACCGCAATAGTACCCTATGGAGTTCATGGGCAATTAAATCTTCATCAATTAAAATTTATTTTAGCGGGGACAGTGGATATGGAAAACATTTCAAAAAAATTGGCGATGAGTATGGACCTTTCGATCTGTCACTAATTGACTGTGGACAATACAATAATGCTTGGAAGTATTCACATATGTTTCCATCTGAAGCAGTTTTAGCAGCGCAGGATTTGCGTTCTGAAATTTTCCTACCAATTCATTGGGGGGTATTTACATTGGCGATGCACTCATGGGACGAGCCAGCAAGGGAATCAATACAATCTGCAGAGAGAATTGGTTTGAGGTATTACATACCTGAAATAGGTGAGATTCTTTCAAAAGAAAGATTTAACTCTCCATTCACATCATGGTGGGAAATATATTAGAGCCCTTATGCCATAATTAAGAATGATTCAAAAACTGACTTTAATGAAAGAATAAATAGATCAATGCTAAACTTAACAATCCTACCAAAAATGATACAGCAAGTCCATAATAAAACACATTGATTCCAATTGATTTAAAAGATTTGATATCAGTTGATAATCCTATTGAAGACATTGCCATTACCAAACAAAACTTTGAAATAGAAATAATATGTATTATGAGACTCTCCCACTTTGCAGAATCAATAATATTAAATGCCAGGCCTTTTTCATTTATTCCTATATCACCTAAGGTCCTGAGGATTCCAAAGCCTATGAATCCTAAAATGAAATATGGAAAAATTGATTTGATCTGTGAAAAAATTGATTCCCTATTTGATTCGCTACTATTTTGGTATGCCATATATGGAATAACAAAAACCATTGCTGTATTCCTAACAAGTTTAGTTAAAGTTGATATCTCTAAAACTTGAGGCTGAGAATATTGTTGAGCATATATCATTCCTGCACCCGCAACCTGTGCTGTCTCATGAATCGATGCACCTAAAAAAATTCCTGCAGAAATGGAATCTGAAGTAAATAAGAGGTTCGCAATGATTGGATAGACGAGCATAGCAGCTATTCCAAATACAGTAATATTTGCAACTGCAAATACCACCTCATTCTTTTTAGCAGAAACAGTTGGTGCAAATGCAACAATTGCACTTGCTCCACATATGCTTGTACCAACCGCAATTAATGAAGCCATCTTAGATCTCAATCCAAAACCATCTGCAATTCTTTTTGTAATGATGATCGTAATGATTATGCAAGGAAAGACAACCGATAAACTTTGAAATCCATAACCAATTATTTCTACTAGCCCTAATCGAATTCCCATCAAAACGATACCAAGTCTTAGTACATACTTCATGCAAAATTGGATACCCAATCCGAATCTTGGTTGAAAATCAAATTTGTTTCCTAAAATGATTCCCAATAATAATGCGACCAAAATTGGAGATATCGGACTCTTATCCATTCCAAAAAATGCAATCCCAAGGTAAGAGCTAACGGATTGACTTATAATTGCTAAAAACGCAGAAACAATTAAGCCATATAAGATATTTTTAATATTGTAATTCACTTTTTTAAAGGCTGACCACTACATTACTTAAAAAATATGTTGCTGATAATTTAGTCAAGGATATGATTAATATATGAAAGGTAATTTTTCTTTAAAACTTAAGAATTGAATATTAATGCTTTGGTAGACACATTAAAGGGAATTAACAATACATTGTATAAATTCAAGCATAACAGATAACTCTTTATAATGAAAATGATTGATACTTTAATTAATGACATGAAATTATTTGCAAAAGATGATTTTCATGTCCAGACCGTTTCATCTTATCTCAGTAATCTAAATCTTACTATGGATGATTTAAAAAAATTCAACCATAGAATGCAACATAACTATACGAGAAACCTCATACATCGAGAACCAAACTTTGAGATCATGTTAGTCTGTTGGCCTCCTCATATTTCTGCACCCATCCATGGGCATGAGGGAGAAAAATGTTGGGCCCGTGTTCAAACAGGAAAACTGAATATTTGTAATTATAAGGAAGTATCTAGAAATCCTCTAAAATTAGAAAAAATTCAAGAACTAGAGTGTGCGCCAGGATTTCTTGATGGACCAGCAGACATTCACTCAGTAGAAAATTTATCAGATGAATTTGCTACAAGTTTGCATGTTTATGCTAAACCTTACGATGCGTGCGAAATTTTTAATTTGGAAAAAGGTATCATACAAAGAGCAAAAATGGATTATCATAGCATGGATGGTACGCTATGCAATAGGTAAATCTACTGGTCTAGCTTATCTATCCGCCTTTGATGCCTTCCACCACCAAATGGTTCTTTAAACCATATTTCTAAAATATTACGAATCTCCCCTTCGCTCATGAAACGAGCACCAATTGATAATATGTTGGCATTATTATGTTCACGAGAAAGTTTTACAATATCCATTGGCCCATTATAAAAAACAGCCGCCCTTACACCCTTTATTCTATTGGCAGCCATTGCCTCACCTTGCCCTGAACCTCCTAGTATAATTCCCCGACTTGATGTATCAGAAGCTACAGCATGAGCACAAGGGAAAATAAAATCAGGATAATCGTCTAATGCATCATACTCATGGGCACCATGGTCAGTCACATCATGACCTTTGCTAACAAGATATTCCTTTATAGAATTTTTTAATTCCAGTCCCGCATGATCAGTTGCCAAATGTATCCTCATAATAAAGAATCCAAATGAGATCTTATTTCCTTCTCAACTTTTTCAGGTGTAAAACCAAATTCTTCTGCTAATTGATTGCCAGGTGCAGATGCACCGTAATGATCGATACCAATAGAGAGGCCATTTACTCCTGAATATTTTTCCCATCCCATTGTAATTCCTGCCTCCATTGTAACCTTCAAACAACGACGCTCTGGAATTACCTTTTTCTTATATTCTTCTGACTGCCTCTCAAAAATCTCCATACACGGCATGCTGATAACACGAACATTTTTATCCTTGAAAAGGTCAGCGGTCTTTAGAGCAAGAGACAACTCTGATCCTGTGGCAATAAACACCAGATCAGGGTTCTCATTACAATCTGCTACAATGTATGCACCTTTTCGTACACCTGGCTCTAATTCCTCGTAAGTCTGATCAAATATAGGAACCCCTTGTCGAGTTAAAAGCAATGCACTAGGCGTGTCTGCTTCTTCCAAAGCCATACGAAAACATATGGCTGTTTCTTTCGCATCTGCAGGTCTAAAAACATTGAAAGCTGGTATGGTTCTCAGTGCCATGGCATGCTCAATAGGTTGGTGAGTTGGTCCATCTTCTCCAACGTAAAATGAATCATGTGTGAATTCATGAAGAACTCTAATATTCTGTATCGCACTTAATCGTAAGGCAGGCCTCTCATAATCAGAAAATACAAGAAAGGTTCCACCAAAAGGTATCACTCCTCCATGAAGAGCCATCCCATTCATCATTGCAGCCATTGGGAATTCTCTAACACCAAATGGAATATTGCGTCCAGTTTGCTTATCTGAACCGAAATCAGAATAATTCTTCGCAAAATTCCCAGTATAATTTGAAGGCTCAAGATCAGCTGACCCACCAATCATATTTGGGAATGAATTGGCATACTCATCTAAAGTAGCACCAAATGCCTTTCTAGTAGCTAGAGATTCACCTGACTGAAACTCTGGATATCGTGTATCAGGTAAATGATTATCCAAGCAAATAGATATCAGGTTTCCTACTTGGTCAGATGAGCGAAAACCATCACATAAAAACTTCCACTTTCCTGACAAGTCAGATAAAGTCTCAAATCTAGTTTGAAAATGTGCTTTAACCTCTGCGGGGAAATAAAATTTATCATCAGGCAAACCAAGTTTGAGCTTGGTTGCACTAATTTCATCTTCGGGCAAGGGAGCACCATGAGTGTTATGGTCTCCTTCCATATTAGCAGTACCCTTTGCCATAATGGTATTACCGATAATAATGCTTGGCTTTTTACTATCTTTTGCCTTCAGGATAGCATTGTTTAACTGATCATGGTCATGACCATCAATTTCTTGAACGTGCCATTGAAATCCATTGAAGACCTTAGCATAATCTGTGGAGTCAGACCTATCTGTATTTCCAGATATTTGAGCAGAGTTAGCATCATAAAAAACTATCAATCTTGAAAGTCCAAGGTGCCCTGCCAGAGAAGCAGAACCAAGAGCAACTGGTTCTTGAAGATCACCATCGCTTGCAAGAACGTATGTATAATGGTCTACTAGTTTAGAAGAATTTTTATCTTTAGATGTAAATAGATTACGAAGATAGGCCTCTGCATGTGCCATTCCGGCTCCCATTGCAAAACCTTGGCCAAGAGGACCAGTTGTACATTCTACACCAGGGATTTCAACCTCTGGATGGCCTGGGGTTCGACTACCAAACTGACGGAAATTTCTAATATCATCCAGTTCTAGCCAACCAATATATAACAATAATGAATACTGCAACATTGACATATGACCACCAGAGAGAATAAACCTGTCTCTATTGAACCACTCAGGGTCATTTGGGTCAAAATTCAAATGATCACGATACAAAAGGTATGCAAAATCAACACAGGACATTGGTCCACCTGGATGACCACTATTTGCCTTGCGTGTCGCATCCATGACCAGCCCCTTAATTACTGAGATTGAATATTGGTCTTTTTCTTCTTTTAACCAGTTTGAGAAATTTGATATTTCATTATGTGATTTCATTTAATTAATTATGGTTTATGGTTATCATTGGTCAGTTAGTTTGATAATTGATAAAATTCTTGAATCGTTTTAACTGGATGTTCCGATCCAAATACTTCAGAGCCCGCTACAAGAATATCTGCACCAGCCATCAGTACCTCTTTTGCGTTATGAAGCTTGATTCCACCATCAACTTCGATCTGAACACGATCAAGGCAATTATCAGATAAAAATTGCTTTATTGAAGTTATTCGCTCACTTGATCCGGGTAAATAACCTTGTCCACCAAAACCAGGTTCAACACTCATGACAAGAACAATATCAATCTTATCAAGTAGAGGGTATATATCTTTCAAAGAAGTTTTTGGCTTTAAAGATATACCGACCTTACAACCACAAGATTTTATAAGATTGATAAGTTCATCAGGATCATCAGTTGCTTCTATATGAAAAGTTATGTTATCAGCTCCGGCTCGGGCAAAAGGTTCTACCAAATCTTCGGGATTAATAACCATCATATGAACATCAAGAAATTTTTTTGTTTTGGGTCTAATCGATTTAACAACTGGCGGGCCTATTGTAAGATTAGGAACAAATTGATTATCCATGACATCTACATGGATCCAATGGGCGCCACCTTCATCACAAATTGTTAAGGCTGAACCTAAATCGGAAAAATCTGCTGAAAGTATTGAGGGTGCTAATTTGAATTCACTGGTCATTTTTTGCATTTGAAATTAGAAAGATTAAACCAAATGTCATCTAGTATTAATCCAAATATCATCCCTGAGATGCTTCTATTGGACTCAAATCATTCAATACCCTTTCATACAGTTTTTCCTTGGAGAATTCTCTTGATAGATAGCCATTAATCAAGTTTAATTGAATGGTTCCTCTTTCATAGACCTTTGAATAAGGTAAATCATGAAAAGAGACCATTGAATATCTTGGAATGAAACGGTCACTGAATTTCTCTTCTAACTCAAACTCTATTTCTCTTCTTTTCCTAAAAAGAGGATCATTTACAGAGTCTCTCATTTCAATGTAATTCTCAAGTGCCATGTCAGCAATCGCGTGCCCATTAGGAACATGCGTTCTAGAAAATTCTGAAAAAATATTTCTCCAATCACCATTATACCTAATAATTAAATCATTGATGACTGTACAATCTTGAAAAGATGCATTCATACCCTGACCAAAAAATGGTACTATGGCATGTGCAGCATCACCAAAAATCAAGGCCCGGTCCTTAAAATGAAACCTATCGCAATAGACAGTTGACAATTTACCAATTGGATTGTCACTATATTCCTGGACAAGGTCAGGAATCAGATCAGCAGTATCTGGAAAATATGAATCAAAAAATTCTTTTATTTCTTCTTCTGCTTTTAAGGTTGAAAAACTGACTTCACCTTCTAATGGGAAAAATAAAGTGCAGGTAAAACTTTTGTCTATGTTGGGCAATGCGATAAGCATGAATTCTCCTCTAGGCCATATGTGAAGCGCGTTTGAATCCATTCTGAAATCACCAGTCGAATCTGGCAGAATAGTTAGCTCCTTGTATCCGTGACCAAGTGGCTCTTTACGATAATTGATGGAAGAAAATTGATCTATTGCCTTTCTAATTTCAGAGGCGGATCCATCAGAACCAAGTAAACGATCAAAACCTATGGTTCCATCATTAAAATGAAGTTTAGAATTTTGAAGATCTACCTTTTTTAGTGCATGATCAAATGAAATATCCACATTGCCTTTGTTTTCGGCATGCCCCATTAAAGTCTTATTTAAAAATGCTCTTGAAATTGAATATATGACCTCACTTGATTTCTGCCCATATTTTTGCAAATGAATATTTCCATCTCTGTCGTGTATCATTCGACCAACCATAGGCAACATCATTGGTCTTATCTCTTCAATAATTCCAATATCTTCAAGGGCATTGATACCTCTTCTCGATAAAGCCAAATTAATAGAGCGCCCTGCAGATTGTTCAACCAATCTCATATCTTTACGCTTTTCGTGTATCTCAATTGAAAAACCATGCTCTATAAGATAGGATGCCATTACTGGTCCAGCAAGACCAGCTCCAACCATAGTTATGTGTTCGTTACCTATCAAATGCTTTCTTTAGAATTTTTACAAATTTGAAAATTTCAGTGAATGAATTGAATAACGGATGAGGGGCAACACGAATAACGTCGGGATTCCTCCAATCACAAACAACGCCATTATCAATTAAAAAGTCAAATATTTCCCTTCCTCCAGGAACAATAATGGAAAGTTGACATCCTCTATTTATTGGAGTTATGATGCTGACTTGTGGAAGAGTTTCTTTTAATAAATATTCCATGTAAGATGATAACTCCATTCCCTTTCTATGAATAGCCTTCATTCCTACCTTATCAAAAATTTCCATTGAGCTTATCAGTGGTGCCATTCCCATGATTGGTGCATTACTTATTTGCCACGCCTCTGCTGTTGGAATTGGATTGAAGTAGGAAGACATTTCAAACCTTGATTCTTTTTCATGGCCCCACCAGCCCAATAATCTATGCCCTTTCCAATCATGATGCCGATCATGAATAAAAATACCAGCAGGTGCCCCAGGTCCACCGCATAGATATTTATACGTACACCATGCAGCAAAATCGACACCCCAATCATGTAGCTCTAAAGGAACATTACCAGCACTGTGTGCTAAATTAAATCCAACCATGATTCCTTTTGACCTCCCAAGACTAGCAATACTCTTCATGTCAAAGGCCTGCCCAGTGTAATAATTCAATCCTCCAAGATAAATTAAAGCTAATTCATCACTGTTCTTTTCAATGGAATCAATGATATCCTGATCTCTTATGACCTTCTCACCTTCTCTTGGAGCAATTTCAATCAGTGCATCTTTTGTTTCAAATCCATGGAGTTCTATTTGACTTTGAATTGCATATTGATCAGATGGGAATGCATCCTTTTCCATCAATATCTTTATTCTTTTTTTATTTGGGTTATAAAATGAAATTAATAGAAGATGAATATTGACAGTCAATGCATTCATTGCAACAACCTCTGTCTCTCTGCAACCAACGAGATTTGCAAAGGGTTTTGTAAGTCTTTCATGATAGGAAATCCACCTTTCCTCCTGCCCCAAGACACCCATTTTTGACCAAATGGAAAATTCTTTGTCCATTTGGTCTGAAGCACTTTTTGGTTGCAGTCCTAAGGAATTACCACAAAAGTAAATTAATTGATTCCCATTGTCATCTTCTGGATAATGAAATTCTTTCCGGTAAGAGCTTAAAGAATCATTTTCATCTAAAGACTTGGCAAATAAAATTGAATTTTGGTAATTCATAAAAAATGGTCGTGTGAAAGTCCTAACCAGTCCAAGGCATTCTTATATAGAATATTTTCCTTTGTCGATAATTTAAGATCAGAATTCTCAATCATCAAACCTGGGGATTGCTCTCCAAGGGGGAATGGATAATCAGAGCCCAATGTGATTTTTGTATCTCCCACTTTCCCAATTAAGTATCTAAGCATATCCATATCATGAACCAGTGAATCAACCCAAAATTTTCCTAGATAATCCAAAGGAGACACATCATTATCTACTGCACATAGGTCAGGCCTAACATCGAATCCGTGTTGGATTCGGCCAACTGTCGATGGAAATGCACCTCCTCCATGTGCAAAAGCAACTCTCAAATCTGGTAATCTTTCAAAAACACCTCCAAATATCATAGAACATATTGCTCTGCTTGTTTCAGCAGGCATCCCAACTAACCAGGGTAGCCAATATTTTTCCATTTCCTGTCTTCCCATGATATCCCAAGGATGTACAAAAATGGATGCACCCAAATCTCTTGCAGCTTCAAATACGGAAAGGATAGATGGTTCATTAAGGTTAAGACCATTTATATTAGAACCAATTTGAATTCCAGCTAATCCCAAATCCTTGATGCAACGTTCTAATTCTGAAATAGCTTTTTTTTCATCTTGCATTGGTAAGGTACCTAATCCAAGAAAGTTTTTCGGATGTTCATCTACGATCATTGAAATATGATCATTGATTAATTTTGAAGTAAACAATGCATCATCCGACTTTGCCCAATAGTTGAACAATGCTGGAATAGTTGAAAGAACTTGAAGATCAACATTCACTTCTTCACATTCCTTTATACGAACTATTGGATCCCAACAATTACATTCAATGATTCGAAAACATTTACCATTTTTTATCATCTTCGCTGAATTTTTTGTATGGTGGTCAAGACTTATCCATCCACCATAACCAAATTTGCTCTCAAGGTCTGGCCAATTTTCAGGAATGATATGCGTATGTATGTCAATCTTCAAAATATATTAGTCTGGTGGTTCTTGAATTGCTCCACATTTACTACAAGTTCTTGAATCAATGTCTTCCCAATATGCCTTGAATAGAGGTGGCAACTGCGCTACGATATCTTCAAGATCAAGACTGACTTCATTAAGAAGAAAATCACATTCATCGCAATACCATTGGAATGAGTCCAAAGCTCCCTCTTCTCTCTTATATTCAATTACCAACCCAACAGTGTCCTTAAATCTTTGGGGTGAATGTGGTAAATTTTTTGGTAATAAAAATATCTCACCTTCCTTAATAGGAATATCAACTCTTTGTCCATCTTCAATTACCTTTAATAACATATCACCCTCAAGTTGGAAAAAAAACTCTTCAACTGGATCGACATGATAATCCTTTCTTGAATTAGGGCCACCAACAACCATCACCATAAAGTCACCTTGGTCATACACAACTTGATTACCAACAGGAGGTTTTAAAAGATGACGGTTACTTTCTATCCAATTTTTAAAATTTATTGGAGGTCTAAACATAATTATTCTTCAATGGTTGCTATGCACTTTAATTCAATGGCTATGGGCGTAGGAAGTGAAGTAACCTCTACAGTTGTCCTGCAGGGCTGGTTATCTATGAAATATTCACCATATATCCTGTTGAAGGTATCAAAATCTCTGCTCATATTCGTTAAAAATACTGTTATATCAATTAGGTTATCCCAATTGCTGCCAGCCTCTTCAAGAATGATTTTTACATTTTCAAATACTGAATGACACTGAACCTCAATATCATGGCCCAATGCATTACCCTGACCATCCATCATGACACCGGGTATGACATTGGTTCCTGGTTTTCTAGGTCCAACACCGGATAAAAAAAGAAATGACCCGACTCTCCGAGCATGAGGATATTTCCCTACTGGGTTTGGAGCCTTATTTGTCTTTATGGTATCATTCATCTATTAAGTCCCCTTACTTATTATCAATTATCATCATCAATAGATAACCTTTGCACTATGCCATCATTTAATATGGAAGTCTCAAAAATCTCATCTACATCCTGAATCTTTACTTTGGTATACCAAATATTGTCTGGATAAATTACGACCGCAGGTCCTTTTTCACAGACATCCAAACAACCACTTTTGTTTGCTCGGACCTTTCCTTTTAGACCATTTTGATTAATTAGTTGTACGAATTTGTTCCTGATCTCCATGCCACCACATCTTAGGCAGTCCCCTCTTGGACTATCCTTCGAACGCTCATTGATACATATAAATAAATGCTTTTGATATTTTTTTGTCATCCGGGAATACAAATATTTTTTTGTTCAGTGAAAAATTTGAGAGCATCATCTCCTCCTTCACGCCCAAGTCCTGAATTCTTCATGCCACCAAAAGGAGTTCTCAGATCACGCAATAGCCAAGAATTGATCCATATTATACCAGAATCAATACCTTCAGATATACGCTTACCCTTATCAAGGTCACCAGTCCATATTGTTGCAGATAAACCATAATCAGTATCGTTTGCCATATGTATGGCATCATGCTCTGAAAGAAAGGATTGTACTGTGACTATGGGGCCGAAGATTTCTTCCTGATTTAGTCTTGAAGAATGATCTAAACCTTCCAATACAGTTGGTCTGAAATACCAACCTTTGGCACATCGACCACTTAATTTCTCCACGCTACCACCAGTTAAAATGTTTGCACCTTCCTCCTTTGCCAAATCCATATAATCTTTAATTTTAAGAAAGTGTTGCTCTGAAGATATGGCACCAAATTGAGTATCTAGATGCATCGGGTCGCCAATGATTAACTCTGAAACCTTTGAACAAAAGTCAGCTTTGAATTTTTCATAAATTGATGACTCCACCAAAATACGAGAACTGCATAGGCATATCTGACCTTGATTTGAAAATGAAGATCTAACAACTGTCTCTAGCATTAATTCATAATTACAATCTTCAAAAATAATTGCAGGATTCTTGCCACCCATTTCTAATGATAATTTTTTGAATGAGGCTGAAGCATTCTTGAAAATTTGTTTACCAGTGGAGGTACCTCCCGTAAATGAGATTGCCTTAATGTCCGTATTTTTTACAAGAATTTCACCTGCAGTACTACCCTTTCCATGTATAATATTCAACACTCCGGGTGGTAATCCCACCCTTGAACAGATATCACCCAATAAATGGGCCGTATAAGGTGTGACCTCTGATGGTTTTGCAACTACAGTGTTACCTGAGACCAACGCTGGTGCTATTTTCCAGGTAAAAAGGTAAAGTGGCAAATTCCAAGGTGAAATGCAACAAACCACACCAAGTGGTGACCTTGTTACATAATTAATTGAAGTATCATTTTTCAATTCCCATTTAAATTTAAAATTCTGAACATGTTCAGCAAAAAATTTAAAATTTGATATTGACCGTGGTATGTCTAAAGATCGAGCCAGAGTAATTGGCTTTCCAGTATCCCTCGACTCAAACTCAGAAAAATTATCTGATTGAGAATCTATCTCTTCTGCAATGGCCGATAAATAGCTTGCTCTTTCATTTGAACTTAAACCAGACCATGAAGGAAATGCATCCTTGGCTGACTTAACTGCATCTTGCACGTCTTCAGAATTCGAGTCAACTAATTGGCCATACACTTCTCCCGTTGCTGGATCATATAGATCCAACCTTCTAGTGGATCTTGGAGCAACATATTCACCTGAGATATAATTTTGAACCAATTCCATTGATTGATTAGCTCTAAACTCTAAACATTGATTTTTTCAAGCACCAAAACGACCGCCATCTACTGAAAGATTGTGCCCAGTAACATAGGCAGATTCATCTGAAGCCAGAAACAGGATTGCATTTGCAATCTCTTCTGGAGTACCCAAACGTTTTAGTGATGTATTTTTTTCCCACTGATCATAAATGTCATCAGAGGTCACACCCAATTTTTTTGCCTTACTTTCTGCTAATTCTTTTAATCTAGCAGTAGATGTATACCCTGGAAGAACATTATTAACACATATACCGTACTCACCTAATTCCAAAGCGAGAGTCTTGCCCCATTGCGCAACGCTCCCTCTAATTGTATTTGAGACACCTAGACCTGGAATAACTTGAGTGACCGATGTAGAAATAATATTAATGATTCTCCCAGAACCCTTTTTCTTCATCCCCGGAAAAACTGCTTTGGTCATGACCTGATTACAAATCAACAATCTCTCAAATGCTATCCTAAACTCATCTTCATCGGCCTCGATCAACGGTCCGCCATGAGGGCCACCTGAATTATTGACTAGTATATCTACAACTTTATCCAATGAATCCACATGCATATTAACTTTCTCTTCCAAACCATTTGAGTCATTGAAATCTGCACATATGACTTGATGATTTTGATCATGATTCATTGGCAAAGATGATCTTACCTCATCCAATTTTTCTTGATTGCGAGCAACTAAAGTGATTTCGCAACCTAAACTTGCTAATGATTTTGCTGTTGATCTTCCAATGCCATCGGTGCTTCCACAAACGATTGCATGTTTATTCTTGAATGATAGCTTCATGATTGAAAATGATACCCCAGGTTTCGTTTTATGTGTTCAGGCAATTCTGGAAGAGCAGACCTAGGAATGAAAAAGGTTGAGAGATCAGCTAATTCAGCAAAGACCTTATGCCTATCTGCAGTTGATTTTAGATATGCATGACCAGATGAACCTCCTGTCCCAATTTTAGACCCAATCATTCTCCGCACCATTAACGCATGTCTTTGTCTCCAAGTAGTGAAAAGTTCATCCACATCCATGAGCCTTGATAGAAAATTAAATGGTGAGTGTAGAATGGGTTCGTCGCGATATAGAAAAATAAGTAAAGCTGCTTGCGTGGCTTTATGAGAAAGACGTTTTTTATTTTTCTCTATGAGTTCATTGTGTTTATTTGAATCTATCATTGCTTCAAATGAGGTAACTGCCCTTTCGTGTTCTTTCAAATGATACTCCACCTCCTCCTTTGAATAATTTGGATTATTTTTGATCACGTTTTCCTCACCCTCTAGTAACGATTGGACTGCGAAGCTATATTGGTCCCAAAAATCAAATCCTTCAAATTGCAAGAATGGTGTTCTTTCTAACCAGGTCTCAAGTAATTGAAAAAGAGAAGGCTCGCTCTCGGATTTTCCTACATTATCCTTTTCATTTTCCTTTATAGCCAATTTATAGTCTTTCCCTCCATAGTTGATTCTATCGGTTTTTTTAAGACCAAGTTTATTTTCCAATTGCCTGAATTGAGAACTTTGGAAGCCAGAAGAGGGAAAGAGATGGTCTCTAAATTCCAGAAAGTCCATTGCTGTCATCGTCTCTAGAACACGAACCTGATCAATGAGAATTTTTTGTATTTCAATGATCCTATCTAATCTGGTTACCGCCAGACTCACATCTGATTCCAAAATAGATACTTTATTAAACATTACCAGCACAGAATCCAATTCATGGATTATTTGTTTGAACCAGAGTTCATAGACTTGATGAATGACAATGAATAACATTTCATCGTGTGCAGGCGTACCGTGTTCAGCACTCTTTAATTTTTGATTATTCAAAATTTCTTCCAATCTTAAATAGTCACTATAGTTAAGCAGTTTTTTATTCATTATCATCTAATCCCATTCAAACCCAGATACACTATCCGTGGTAGCACTGACCTCTATGGTATTATAATCCCTTATTTTTGATATGTAATAGTAAAGAAATTTTGTCGATTGTTCATCATCTAACCATACAGAATCTGGGAATCCAAATGTTTCAATGACCTCCTTCTCAGATGGCTTCCCTTTTAAAAATTCCCATATATCATACTCTGACATATACCCTAGAGTATAGATCGTCTCTTCCAATGGCTCGACCACAGCACTTTTAGTTGGAGGCATAACTATTGGGATTGGTGAAGGTGGAGTACAGGATAAAAGTATCCCTATGAAAAAAATGTTAAATTTCATCATCGGAAAATACCCAGATTCATTTTGTCCAATCAATAGATTATATCCTTTATAATCATAGCTTTTTTTTGCAAAGGAAAAGGTTTACTTTACGAATTAAGATATAAAAGGATTGAATAACATGTCTAAAATTGACTCCAAAGATAGATTCTATTATAACCGTGATTTTCTAGGAAGTACTTCTGGAAGGTCACTACGAATACTATCAGAATATTACGGACCACTACAGAGATTGGAACGTAATAACATTTCAGATACGATTGTTTTCTTTGGTTCAGCTAGAACCTCATCAAAAGAAGATGCAGAAAAAGCATTATCAAATGCACCCGATGATGCAGACAAACAAACTATGGCAAGGTTACAAATGGATCTAAAGATGAGTCGCTACTATGAAGATGCACGTGAGCTCGCAAAAAGACTAACAAAATGGAGTAAAAATCTAAAGAGTACAAAACATCGCTATATCATATGCTCAGGAGGAGGACCTGGAATAATGGAAGCCTCCAATAGAGGCGCGTCTGATGCAGAAGGTATAAATGTTGGGCTTACCATATCCCTACCTTTTGAGTCATCTGGAAATAAATGGATATCAGATGACCTAGATATGAAATTCCATTATTTTTTCATGCGTAAGTTTTGGTTTTTATATCTTGCCAAAGCATTGATCGTATGGCCTGGTGGTTTTGGTACACTTGATGAACTAATGGAATTATTAACTCTAATTCAAACCGAGAAGATCAAGAAACGTCTACCTATTGTGTTGTATGGTAAAGAATTTTGGGAAAAAGTCGTCAATTGGGATTATCTTGTTGAAGTTGGAACTATATCAGCTGAAGATCTTGACCTGTTTCATATTTCTGATGAAATTGGGGATACTTTTCAGTATGTTACAGACTTTCTTGATAATAATGAATTAAAAGGTCCAAACTTTTGAAGCAACAATTCTCATATTTTATAATTCTTGTTTCTGTCTTACTTGCACAGACTGAGCCTGTAAAGGACATTCATAGGAATGACCCAAGGGTCTGGGCATTGACCAATGCCATGGTCCATACTGAACCAGGTGATTCCATTAAAAATGGTACAGTTGTTATCAGAGATGGTAAAATTGAAAAAGTAGGACGCTATATCAAAGTACCTCTTGATGCATATGAGATTGACTTGGAGGGTGCACATTTATATGCAGGTTTCATTGATGGTTGGTTGGAAGTCAAGCAAGATGAAAAAGTCAAAAGCCCTGATGATCATTGGAATGAAAAGATTAGAGCAGACTATCGTGCAAAAGATGATCTGAACATAAAAAAGAAAACCCTGAGTTCTCTTCACTCTATTGGAATTACTGCCGCACATATTATACCTGAAAAAGGAATCTTCAAGGGGAAATCAGACCTTGTGGTGCTGAATGATGAAATGTTATCTGTTGCAAAGGATGTATCGGAATTAATTGAGTTCAAAACAACTGGATGGTCTGATAACGGCTATCCTAATTCCCTTCTTGGAGTCATTGCAGTAATAAGACAGACCTTGCTTGATGCAGATTGGTACCAACGCTCGCTTGAGATCATAAATAAATATCCTGAAGAGAATGAGCCTCTTCCGCTAAACCCTTCTTTGGTTGAAATAGCCAAGTTCAAAGGTAATAGAAGCCCCTTCCTCTTTATGACACGAGAAGAACATGCTGCACTTCGATCATTGAAAATTTCAAAAGAATTCAATCTTAATCCTTGGCTTCTCGCAAGCGGGTATGAATACAGAAGACTAAATGAGATAGCAGAACATAATCCCTTCATAATATTTCCTCTTGAATTTCCTAATAAACCAAAAGTAAATGATCCATACGTTGCGCTACAATTTTCCAATGAACAGTTAAAGCACTGGGATATGGCCCCTGATAACATAAAAAAGGTCTTTGACGCTGGGATGCGTTTTAGCTTTACCTCTGGGACTTTGAAAAATAAATTGGATTTCAGAAAAAATCTAAGGAAGATCATCGAGCGTGGCATCTCAGAGGACGTAACACTTGCAGCGTTAACAACCTATCCTGCTGAGGCAATGGGATTGGATAAAACTCTAGGAAAAATTCAGCCTGGTTTCATGGCAAACCTAGTTGTTACAGATGGAAATTATTTCGACCCTAGATCAAGAGTGACATCTCTCTGGCTTTCTGGAAAAGAAAAGTATATTGCTGATAGACATAAAACGCGATTAGCTGGAAAGTGGGATCTTATCATCCAAAAGAAGACTCTCAAACTTGAGTTTGATGTTCCAAGTAGATTTAAAAAAGATAAAGATAAAAATCAAATGGCTTTAGCGAATAACCACTTAGAGGGAAAGGTTATTTCAAATGATGAATCATTTAATTTGATTGATTTAAAAATTGATGGCAATGGAATCGATTTTAAGTTGAAGGGTGCTCTTCTAGATATAGATGAGACTCTTGCATTCAAAGGTGAAATAAAGAAAGATCGCATCGTAGGTAGAGTCTTTGATGGTTCAATGGAATATGAATTCAAGGCAAAGCGCACTTTAACAGGTAAAAAGGTCACTAGGGAAAAGGAAACCATGAGCGAATCCAAAGTATTCTTTCCAGAAGGTGCTTATGGTCTAAATAAAGATCTCTTATCTCCTAATGCCATATTAATTGATAATGCAACGATATGGACCTGTGGTCCAAAAGGAATAGTAGAAGATTGGGACATCCTATTTGTCAATGGGAAGATCGATAAGGTCGCTCCCGACATCAGCGTTCCAATGGGAAGTGCTCTCGTGATCGATGGAACTGGTAAATACGTAACACCTGGACTCATTGATTGCCATAGTCACTCAGCAGCATCATCTATAAATGAAGGTGCACAAGCAGTAACAGCTGAGGTAAGAATACGAGATGTATTGTTTGCAGATGATGTGAATATCTACAGACAACTAGGTGGAGGACTTACGACTGCCAATATTCTGCATGGTTCTGCCAACCCAATTGGAGGCCAAAATGCTGTCATAAAACTTAGATGGGGTTCAGGCCCAGATGACCTTCTTTTCAAGAATGCTCCAGAGGGTATAAAATTTGCCTTAGGAGAAAATGTTAAGCAGGCTAATTGGTCAGGCAATGGCAGATATCCACAAACCAGAATGGGTGTTGAACAAGTAATCCGAGATGCATTCAGAGCTGCACAGGATTACAGGCATCGTCATAAGACCTACGATCGAAGTTCAAAAGCTCAGAGGAAAAACACACCCCCAAGAATAGATCTAGAGCTAGAGGCTTTAGCAGAGATATTGGAGGGGAAAAGATTACTCCATTGTCACTCCTACAGACAGGATGAAATATGGATGCTAACAAGAATCGCAGAAGATTTTGGTTTTAAGATTGCAACATTTCAGCATGTTCTTGAAGGGTACAAAGTAGCTGAGCGACTAGCAGAACATGGAGCAGGAGCATCCACGTTCTCAGACTGGTGGCAATATAAATATGAGGTAATTGATGCTATTCCACATAACGGGACACTTATGGCAAAGAATAATGTTTTAGTCTCATTTAATTCTGATGATAGTGAGTTAGCACGAAGAATGAATACCGAGGCCATGAAAGCAGTCAAATATGGAGGCCTATCTGAAGAAGAGGCGCTGAATTTTGTGACGATTAACCCAGCAAAACAATTAAAGATAGATAAATGGGTTGGTTCACTAGAAGAAGGAAAAGATGCAGATTTTGTCATATGGGATGGTGCTCCACTGTCCATCTATTCAAAAGTCTTAGAGACGTGGATCGAGGGAACAAGATATTGGTCCGTAGATGAAAATAATCAATTAGAAGAAAGAGATAAGGTCGAAAGAGAAAAATTGATCCAAAAGATTCTTTCATATAGTACTACTTCATCTGGAAAGACCATGAAACCAAATAGTGTAACCCCACGTCATATTCATAATTGTGAAATAGATGACCTAGAACTAATGGAAACAGGGCAATACGAATGAGATACCTATTTTTATTATTAATTATTTCAGTCTCATACTCAAATGACCAGATTCCTGGAATCGAACAAAAAAGACCCATACTCCTTAGAGGTGGCACTCTACATACAGTCTCAGGTGATGTCCTGGAGGAGCATGATCTTTTATTTGCCGAGGGAAAAATCATTACAATAGATGAGCAGATACAGCCATCTCCTGATACAGATATCTATGAGATATATGGAAAACATGTCGTACCTGGATATGTAGCTGGATATACACGAATTGGACTAACCGAGATCTCTGCAGTCAAACAGACCAATGACCATTCTGAGATAGGAGAAATAAATCCAAATGTTAGAGCAAATGTAGCCTACAATCCCGATTCAGATCTAATACCAGTTACACGATCTAATGGTATACTTACTGTGAATTCTGCACCTTCCTCAGGAAGAATACCTGGTCAATCGTCCGTAATGTCATTAGATGGCTGGACCTGGGAAGATGCAACACTGAAACATCCTGCAGCATTAAATATCAATTGGCCCTATATGTATTTGGATTATGGTAAAAATCGAAAAAAGAATGATAAAATACAGAAAGATGAGTACAAACAACAAATCAGAGAATTAGATCAATTGATCCAAAATGTTCAAGCATATCACAAAAGGAAAAGTGCAAAAGAAAGAAAGGCCGAACACAAACAAAAGACTGATCTTCGTCTAGAATCAATGATACCTTTTGTGATCTATAAGGATCCCATTCATATCAAGGCAGATGACATTAGACAGATCGAAGCAGCTGCAAAATGGGCAAATGAACACGACCTGAATATTATTATTGTTGGAGGGAGAGACTCCTGGATCAATCCAAAGATATTAGTCGAAAATAATATACCTGTCATCCTTCTAGGAGTACAGGTAACACCTTGGAGAAGATTTGAACCCATACATATGCCATATAAACTTCCTTCAGTACTACATGAAGCGGGTGTTCATTTCTGTATCTCATTGGACCCAGGATATCCAATGGATGGTCATGTGCGGACTCTACCTGATGAAGCAATGCGTGCTGTATCTTGGGGCCTATCTAAAAACCATGCGCTAAGATCGATAACTCTTTCTGCAGCAGAAATACTAGGAGTTGATGATAGAATCGGATCTCTAGAATCGGGAAAAGATGCAACATTTTTCATCGCCGAAAGCGAACCATTAACTCAAACAACCAATCCAATAAAGGCTTTTATACAAGGTAGAGAACTAGATCTATCAGATCGCCAAAAGAGGCTCTGGGAAAAGTATAAAGAGAAGTATCGTCGTTTAGGAAAATTGACTGAGTAAATAACTTATATCGTTCTCAAACTGATCACATAGATCGTGCCTGTGGCTGCACCAATAAAAGTTAAGACCTTAACTAGTATCATTGTATCGGGTATCCCAATGAATATTGAAATTGAGACAAAGATCCACATTGTAATTATTGCCGTAACTTTGGCTTTCAATGGCATGCATCTACCTTCTCGAAAATTTTTAACGTGTTCTCCAAAATATTTATTTTGAAGGACCCAATCATATAATTTCTCTGAACTTTTGAAAAAACAAGCCGCTGCCAATATCATGATTGGGGTCGTTGGTAGTCCTGGGACAACGATTCCAATAAGACCGATCATTGATAATAAAAGGCCCAATCCTAACCAGAATGCACGAAGAAATTTATTTGATTGAATATTCATCTTTTTTGCTGATCTAATTGAAAGTAGCGTCCATATTAATAGTTAAATCTGCATCATCTTGTGTTACATTTATTGAATCAATGAAACTTCCAATTAAACTATAATTAGTACCTGCTGTTGCATAACCAAGAGACCAGTATGTTATTGTAATTGCCTCATAGCTTCTAAACGATAGATTAGAAAACGAATAATTATACACACCACTAGTAACTTCATCGTTAGTAATGTATGCAAATCCTGCTGGAGGGCCCATTGGAGGATAGGATGTATCCAACGTGATCAATACTTCTCCACTATCTGGCCATGCACCACTAAAAGTAACTTCACCCGATATGCTACCAAATTCAGCCAAAACTGGTTCTGTGTTATTTTGATTATCTTCACAAGAGAACAATAGAAGAATAGATAATGTTGAGATAATTGCTTTTGAGATCTTATTCATGGGTGATTCCTTTATTTAATCGCTTTCGTTATTGACATTTCAAAATTTCTTCCAGGCATTGGATAATGCTGGATCAACACATAATCATTATCAAACAAATTTTTAACCTTAAGTGATATATCATAATCAAGGATGATCTTGGATATGCTAAAATCAGATATGAATGTTTCTGGAAGAGTCTCCAGAGGAAAAATAACTGTATTGCCATCCATTGGATGGGTATCACTTAAAAAGTCTTCATATAATTGTTTGCTAGCATATCTAGTTGATAATCGGATATCAAACAACGTGAATTGCTGTACCCAAGTAAACCTTACCTTGTGTTTAGGTCTATACAATAATGGCGCATCAGAGTCCTCGCTCAGATCAAGATAACCATATGTGATATTAAAATTGGAGCCAATGCTTTCCAGCGAGATATTCGACCCTAATTCAACACCTACTCCTCTGACAATTTCTCGATTGACTGACCTTACGGGAATCGTATATATAAAATCGATCATATCACTGTAATGGTTAAAGAAAACATTACCAAAAAATGATACTTCTTTCTTTTGAAATTTCAATCCACCTTCAAGACTGGTCAAGGATTCAGGTTTCAACGTGGGGTTCCCTTGCAACAATAGACCATAGCTGCTTTCATATTCTAAAAATAATTCTGATATGGATGGAGCTCTAAAACCTCTATTAAATGCCAAATATGTTATCAAACTAGGATTTAATTGATAAGAAATACTTATTTTTGGTGAGAAGGCTTGAAAAGACTTAACACTATACCCCTCGCCTCCAGTTACATCACGGGAATCAAATCTCATTCCCATATCCAGTATTAGATCATCCCAAAGTCTCATCCTGTATTGTGCAAATCCAGCATTAGTTCTCTGTTCTGGTCTCTCATAAATATTTCTTAAAACATTAGAGCTTGACTGATCTAGTGAGATCTCTGAACCAATTATAATATTATTACCATCTTTAAAAAATCTTTGTACCTGAACTCTAGCCATATAACTACGGTCTCTATACTTTGTCTTATCACGAAATTCATCAATGGGAGTATCATCACGATCTCTGTAGTCTGTTTTAAAATGATTTGTAGCCAGCGAAAGTGAGATAAGATATTGATTGATTATTCGCTTATAGTACATCTGTAGATAATTACTCAATCGATAAGATTCTCTGTAAGATATGAGTCCAGGATTATCAGGGTAAACAAAACCCGGTTGTCCATTAAAACTATTGCACACAAGATATGAGAATTGAATCTTCTGATCTCTTGGTAATGATCTATTTATTTTAAGTGAAAATCTGGTCTGCTCATATCCTGAATTAAATCGGTGTCCATTAGAATTTGCATACCCTAGAGAGCTAACTAGATTAGTCTTCTCATTTCCTCCAGCATAAGCCAATGAAAGAGATCCAGATCCAAAACTTCCAAACCTTACTTCAGGTGAAAATTGACTCAAGCCATCTCCTGATCTGGTAACAATATTAATGACACCACCCATTGAATTATGACCATAAATGGATGAAGCAGGTCCACGAACTACCTCGATATGCTTTACCGTTTCAAAAGGAATGGCATTCCAATCGGAGGAGCCTGAGTTAGGTATGGAAACTGGAAATCCATCAAGTAGTAATAGCACTCGATTGTTATAACCCCCAGGCTTAAAATCTGAGGAACCTCTTATTGAAACATTTACATTTCTCCCATAGTCATGTGCACTTTGAACCTCTATTCCATGTAGATTACTTAAGAGAGTTCCCAAGGTCTCTTGGTCTGTATTCATCGTCTTACTCGATGGGACAATTTGAGTGACCTCAGGAGAATGCTTTGATGGGATTAGACCCATTACGTTTACAGCCTTCCACTGCAATGGTTCTTTTTCAAGATGGATATCAAAATCTTGAATAACTATTTTTTTTGAAAGCTCTTTTGAAAAAGGTCTATATCCAATCAAGGAAAAAGTTATATATCCAACTTCATTTCCCAATTCCTTGATCAGAAATTTTCCTTGATCATCAGTAGTTGTACCAAAATCTGTACCAGTAACACTAATATTTACATTTTCTAATGGTTGACTGGTCTCAGAATCAACTACAGTTCCAGAAAAAGAAAAACCAAGCAAATTCGATGTAATAATAGCAAATAAAAGTAAACGAAACATATATGTTAAATGGTATATCTAAATTAATTATTCAAATTTGGAGAGGTTATTAATTCGTTAAGCAAGCTTTCAACATCCTTATCGGTGACTGGCTCTTTTTTGTCTCCCATAAAGACCAAACCCATAAAAAGACCACCCAAGGCCTTGAACATTAATTGGGGGTCTACTTTTGGAAACTCTCCTTTTATTACACCATCCTCGAGTAATCCTTGGATGATGGCATATAATCTATGTTGATAATCTTTCCATGGCTGATCATCTAGTGTTATGGCCTTTGGTACGTTAAAGAGAAATTCAAACAGTCCTGGACGATTTTGAGCATTCTCAGCTATTTTGATCAATACATTTACAAATGTCTTTCTTGGAGAACCATGTTCTGCAATGACTGGCTCTAACGACTCCCAGATGTTTTGCCATCCATCTACTAATATTGCTGAAAAAACCTCTTCCTTTGATTTAAAATAATAATAGAGAGTTGCCTTGCCAAATCCAGAAGCATTTGCTATCTCATCCATGGTTGCACCATCGAGACCTTTTTCCTTAAAAACACTTAAGGCACCCTCAAGGATTCGATCTTGACGCATTTTTCTTTCTTCTAATTGTCGTTCAGATATTGACATAAAATAATTAATCTTTTCGAATTATCAGTCGAAATTTAAAACCGCAGTAAATGTTTCACAAAACGAATATAGATAAATTTTATTTATCTATTAATTTTGATATGAGTTATAATATGTAATGACAATAGAATCGTTAATTAAATAAATATGAAGGTGTCACCAAATGGATAAAAAATCAGTCTTAGATTCGTTAAATAAAATTTTAGAGCATGAACTGGCTGGAGTTGTAAAATACACGCACTATGCATTTATGGTTCAAGGCCCCTATAGACTATCAGTTGTCCAATGGCTCAGAGAACAGGCACAAGAATCCTTAGCACACGCTGAGGCAGTTGGTGAGCACGTTACAAGTCTTGGAGAACACCCAACACTAAGAATAAGTGACCTACTTGAAACACATAAACATTCAACTGAGGATATATTAAATGAATGTCTTGAACATGAAAGAGAAGCAATAAAATCCTATTATGAACTATTAAATAACGTTAAAGGTGGATCCATAATGTTAGAGGAATTTGCTAGAACTCAAATTGCTGCAGAAGAGATGCACGAGGCAGAATTAAAGAAAATGTTAAGAGATAATTTTTAATTTTAAAACAATCAATCCTAGTTCCTAACTACTACTTGATTGTATCTACAGATTCTCCTATATAACCTAAAACAATAATCCTAGATATCATTATGATAATGAGATACGTCATTATTCCATTTATATTATTTCCGTCCTATTCTTTTTCTGAAGGGTCAATAAGTGGAAATATCATTGACAAAACAAATCAACTCCCTTTAGAAGGTGCCAATATTTCTGTAATCGGCACCATTAAAGGGGTGATTTCAGATATAAATGGGGACTTTTCCATTTCAGAACTTAAAAATGGATATTATTCAATTTCAGTTTCCTATATGGGATACGAATCAAAATTAATCCCTGATATTTGGGTGAGGGATAATGCTTACGAATTTTTGAAAATAGAATTAAACCCTACCATCATTGATTATGAAGGAGTAATGGTAACACAAAATTATTTTTCAAAGACTAACCTGGACCAATACAATTCTATTTCTTTCAACAATGATGAAATAAGGAGAGCACCTGGCTCAGGACAAGAAATTTCTCGTATTTTAAATGCATTACCAAGTGTGGCAAGTGTTGGTGAGAATAGGCAGGATATGCTAGTAAGAGGTGGTGGCCCAACAGAAAATGGATTTGTAATTGATAACATACACATTCCAAGCATTTCTCACTTCAATACTCCGGATGGTCGTTCCAATGGCCCAATAGGAATGATTAATACTGAAATGGTAGATGACATTGAGTTTTTCAGTAACGGATTCCCCGCAGAATTTGGAAATAAACTCTCAAGCTATGGGGACATAAGTTATAGAGATGGTAAAAAAGATTCCCTCGCGGGTAATGTGTCTATCGGAATGGGCGGAGCCGGTAGTTTAATTGAAGGCTCAATAATAGATGATGTTACGTTCATTGGTTCATATAGAAGGAGCTACCTTGACCTTATATCTGATGCAATTAATGCTGGAGGAGGTCTTCCCAGTTATGATGATTTACAAGGGAAATTAAAATACAGCCCTAGTCATTATGATGCATTTACAATATTATTAGTTAATGGGAACAGTCTTTATGATAGAAAAAAGGAAGAATCTATATCAGTTGGAGAGGATACTTATGGTAATGTAAAAAATAAACAAAATACAATTGGATTAGGACATCGGCATATTTGGAATCAGAATACATACTCCAGTACATCTATTTCAATTTCCAAACAAAATGCTAATGCAATCTTTTACGAGAATCAATCGGACACGGTTAGCCTTAGCACTAATGACATATTTAGGACATTAAATGCGCGACAAATAAATCACATCCAGTTTAATAAAACCTTGAGTAGTGTATTTGGATTTGAGATACAAAATCGAAACCTTGAATATGACTTCTTTTTAAATAACGTTAATTCAAAAAATGATGTATTAGTAACCAATTTATCCAGTTTTATAACTATAAAATCAATTTTAGTTAGAAAAGCATTAATCTCAATTGGCTCTAGAATTAATTGGAATGACTTTGAGAGAGATATTTTAATTGCTCCAAGGATCAATATAGACTTTTCATTGAGTAAGGGTTGGGGAAATATTATCATTAATTCAGGTAGATACTTTCAAAATCCACCGGAAAAATATCTAAGTGTGGAAGAAAAGAATGATCTAAGATCGATAAATACAATTCAACATTCATTGACATTTGAAAAACTAATTACAAGTAGTACAAAATTTTCTATATCAGTTTATGAAAAAAAATATGATAATGCTCCTATGATGGAAAGGAATCAAATATTTACTGACTATACCTTTTTAC
>Ga0208410_1000383_pt1 | contig 26094 bp, 13 predicted proteins | sample ETN02SmetaG_3_FD_185787 | JGI IMG/M metagenome (GOLD analysis project Ga0208410, IMG submission 185787) | Marine microbial and viral communities from oxygen minimum zone, Eastern Pacific Ocean - ETNP2014F10-02SV257 (SPAdes) (version 2) | ecosystem: Environmental > Aquatic > Marine > Oceanic ... | reverse complement strand
AACGCTCCCCCTTGAATGCGAACAAACTTTGGTTACTGTAGCTGTTTCTATCAAAGCATCTCTGTAAAAGAAATCCACATCCCAAGCATCCCAATTATTGGGTCTATCTTCATATAAGGATAGAACATTACCAGGGTCGACCATAAACTCCTTTTGAAGCTCTTTATCAAAAGCAGAAACCAAAGTACCATAATCATCAAACTCGTATCTAACAAGTTCATTCTCTAATAAAAGGCCCTCATTGTCTTGAATATCATGGCCAATACTCTCACCCTTTTTAAAATTATTGAATGACAAAGCGTCGAGTTCCACATAAGCAAATACTCCATCATCCATCTTTTGTAATGGTATTTTATTACCATCTTTATCCATTAACTCACTTTCTTCAAAGGACTCTGGAATCTTGACCGAACCCTTCCATGCATAAGATAGAGTATTCACCAATACAATAGAATCCATATCCTCTTTGAATAACATCTGGGCAGATTCATGGAGCAATCGGTCGCATCCCTTTTGAATCTCTTCATATTCAGCATGAGTTGTCTGGTAAACAAGATTGATACTTGACCCTGGTATGATATCATGAAATTGATTGATCAATAGTATCTTCCACAACCTATCTAACTCTTCGATTGGATAATCATCAATTGACAAACATGAAAAAAGCATCTCCACGGAACGTAGTTTCCACTCCAATTTCCGATTCTGTTTCTTCACCAATCCATGTGTTGTAAGGGTGCCCCTGTGAAGCTCTAGATAGAGTTCTCCTACCCATGTCTCCAAGTCATTCTTGTGTTTATCTAGTCTATCAAAGAAATTCTTTGCCGTATCAAATTGAACTCTGGGAGAATTCTCCAAATCTGACATTCTTCTTCCAAGTTCCACATTCTCTGGCTTGGGTCCGCCGCCGCCATCCCCTACACCAAATAAGGATATGAATTCATTGAGCTTGTCTTTTTCCTTGAATCCTTTTTGAGCAGGCAAAAGAAATTCCGTGTCTAACTCACTGTTATATGTATTTTCTGGTGGAAAGTGGGTCAATATTTCTGTCCCATCAATTCCACGCCAGTTAAAAGTGTGATGGGGAAAATCATTGAACTGACTCCATGAAAGTTTTTGCGTCAAAAAATAATCAACTCCAGCTCTTTTTAGAATCTGTGGCAATGCTGCTGAATATCCGAATACATCCGGCAGCCATAGGTTATCAACCTCAACATCAAACTCATCTTTGAAAAAGTTCTTACCATGGAGTAACTGCCTTACCATTGACTCTCCACTGATCAGATTACAGTCTGCCTCTATCCACATTCCTCCTTGAACCTCCCAATTACCAGATTGAACCGCACCCTTTATCCTAGAATAAAGTTCTGGGTATTGATCCTTCATGAATTGGTAGTGCTGAGGCTGAGACGCTCCAAAGATATACTCTGGATATTTATCGATGATGCTTAACTGCGTTGCAAAGGTACGTGCTGATTTACGCACTGTCTCCTTCACTGGCCATAGCCAGCCAGTGTCAATATGTGCGTGACCAATGGCAGAAACGCTTAGGTCTGATGCTGATGCTGGCTTGTCCAATTCTTCTTTTAGGCATTGCCTAGCTTCTTGAACATTATTTCGGTCATCTGAGAATGCATTTATACAATTGTTCAATGCCAAGATAATCCGAGCTCTTCGAACTGAATCCTCGTCTAGATGTTTTATGAATCCTAATAATATCCTTGCATCAAGATATAGGTGCCATAGGTCTACATCAAAGATACCAAACCTAATGGTCTCAACTTTTGCATCAAACCAGCCATGTCGTTTAGGACTATCCTCTTCAGGGTCCGTATCAGTAAATACCCCAAACAAAGAATTTGCTGCTGCCTCAACCCACAGCTCTATCTGCTCACCTCCATTGGAAGTTTCGAACAACGTAACTCTTGTACGAGCAAAATTTGGATCCCATATAGAGGCATTTGTAATTCCTTGAAGCACCTTCCCATCAGTATCATAGACAAGTCCCTCACCGGAAAAGTCTAAGTTTGCTGCAACGGTCTCCCCTGACCAATCATCAGGCACATCTCCTTCCAAGTGAAACCAGGCACTTTCCCATTTTTTGCCCCAGGAATCTCCCTCATTTATTGACTTATAATCCAAGGACATGCGGTCATCAAATCTGGTAGCATCCTTGGACCAGCCAAACCTTGCCTTGAACTTCTTTTGGTCATAAATAAAAAGGCCAGGTAGCCTACCGTACCAGTTCCTAATTCTTTGTATAATTACTTCAGTTTCTTTTTTATTCATTATCTATTTGTCCGAGACCCAGCCATCATCTTGGTGATCTCTGTGTTCTGTTTTTAATTTCTCCATCATAACCTTCAGATCTCGAAAACCTCCTATCGTAAACCAAACTATGGTTAAAAGGGAAATTATAATATGTATGTAAATATAATTCTTCCAAAATAACATCCAGGTATCATCGCTTACATCATTTGATAAATTATATATGGTCCCAATAATGAAAACCAGTGTCCATATTCCAGTCCAAGCATAGTTTAAGATGTAGATTAACTTATCCCCTTTGGTAAACTCTTCACCCATAAGAAAGATCTTCCAACCTAATTCAGTATTCTTATTAACAACTTTCTTTTCACCTTCTATGGCATATTTTCCACGATTTAAAAGTTTATCCATATCGAATGGCACTGTATTATCAAAAATCGATACTATTATATAGCACAAGGCCGATGCTCCCATGCTTATTCCCCAATACTCCTGTCCATTTATATTCCTTATGAATTCTAGGAAACTCTTAAGTTGAGCAAAAGAGGATGTATCTCCTAGCCACTCGACTGAAATCTGTTTGACCAGCACGCCACCGACACTGATTACAGCACCTACTATGATGGCAGTCCAGGCTGCCTTGGTCGTTCCTCTTTTCCAATATAGTCCACCAATGATAACCGCCCCTGAGCCACCAGAGAAAATGGCAGCAGTGATTGCAAAAAAGAGAGCTATCTTTTGATTTTGTTGAAATAATAAACTAAAGAGAAAAATAAAAATGGCGACACCAAGTATTGCATATCTGAGTACCTTAATATGAGTATCCTTATCAAAAGGTTTGTCTCTAAATGGCATGATCACATCTTGGACAAGAATGGTAGCCCATGAATGCAGATATGTATCATGGGTGCTAACAAATGCTGCGACCATCAATGCAGCAAAAGCCCCCAATAAACCAATCGGAAGAACGGTTGAGAGCACAATGGGCCCACGCATTTGTGACCTCAATGTATCTGTATCTAAACTTTGAAGGGTAAGGTCTACAGATGATACAATACTTTTATAGTCACCATGATTCATAAACACGTATATAAGTACAGGAACCACAAGAAAAAATAGCCCTTGTGGCAAACCCCTAAAGCCAGCGAGTACAGATCCCATCTTAGCTTCATGTGCACTTTTAGCTGAAGAATTATAGGCCTGACTTCCCTGCCAACCCATTGTCCCGTACATGATTCCAATGATCCCAATAAGAAAATACCAAAAGTTAAAATCCTCTACATTACTTGTCTTAAATGGATTTATTCTAGAAGAGTTCTCATACTTTTCATTTATCTCAGTTGTTCTTTTTTCCTTATTCTCATCAGATAATTTGAGAAACTCCTCATCGTTCTGCAAATTCATGATCTCTTCACTAGCCAGTTGCAATGGTGTCTGCTCTAGTGAATCCGAGACTTGCTCCCAGCTAACAGTGAAGAAAAGATAAAGCGCTACAACAATTAGGACAAATGTTGCAAAAATGCCTTGGAAAAAATCAGCAATGATAACAGCGATCTGTCCACCAGTGTACACAAAATAGAGAGAGATGGAAAGAAGGATTATCATGACCAAGGGATATACAGGAATACCAACGAAAGATTCAGGTAGTCCACAATAACTTATGAAAAATTGTGCTCCAACCGCAGGAAATATCCCAAAATTGATGATTCCTGCTGTAAAAGCAACTATACCTGTAAAGATCCTGAACTTACGACTATATCGTTTTTCAAAAAATTGAGCTAGGGTCAGACACCGCGTGGATCTAAATCTATATATGACCCATCCAGACATGGTCAGCATCAGTATGATGATTCCTTGACTAAGTCCCCACCATGCAAGACTAAAACCTGAAACATACCCCATCTCTAAATACATGACGACAGATATTGCACCAAGGCCAGCAACTCCACTTGAAACAGAGATCAGATAACGCCCAGCTGTCCTTCCTGCAGATAGAAAATCTGTCACACTCTTCATCAATCCAGAAGAAAAAGAGACAGAATAGAACATTCCACCAAGAACAATAAATACAATTAACCAATCAACTAAATGTAGATTCAATTGACCCAGACCTTTCCATCTTTTCTAATGTACATTGATTTGTCATCAAGAACCAACTCTGCCTCCCACCCCGATGGAGTTACCATGAGAGTCGGTGGCCAAGGCACCCCTTCAATAGGACGATCTTTAAGATTCAACTCTTTCAAGGATGCAGTATAGCGTTCATTCTTAAAAAAATAATTTCTTTGCCTTATGTAAACCTGTCTGAGGGCCCATCTCATTTTGTCCAGACCATTGTCAAAAAATTCAACTTTTTCAGACCCCGGAGCCTTTTCAGAGAACTGGACCAAACCCCAAAAATGAGGGAAATGCATATAAATATGCCCCTGTGGAGACCAGACCCAGTTAAACTCAGGGTTATCTGTTTTTACATACTCGCCATCTTTAATTTCCGTATCCCAGTGAACCCTTGAGAAATTCACTTTCCATGTTTCCCCTTCTTTTGGAGGAGTCTTTGACCGGAAATTACCAATCAATGATCTCCAAGGAATTGCAATCTCAACACTCCAACCCTTATCTATATCAGATGGATCATTTATGGTGCCATCCACGTGTACCTTACTAATGAGGCCAGGAATATCCCATGAATCAAGAGCAACCCCATCCGCATCGTGATAAGGCTTCAAAAGAATGAGGTCCCACTCGGTTTCAAAGGCATTAACCTCTAGCTCATAGTAGTTGTGAGTATCTCCATCCGGATCCAAAAATATCTCAAAATCATTATCCTTATAAACAACAGCATCGCGAGCTGTAATGGATGCCCAAACATGTGGGTCTTCTAAATATGCACCAAAGTAAAAATAATTATCATCCCAGGTCATTTTTGTCTTGGTATCATAGAATGGATCAGGCTTTAGACTGCCTTCAATATCAACAAAGGAGTCTGTCCATTGGACATTTGACCATGCATCATCATTGAGTTTACCATCTACAAGGATGAGCTTATCTGCCTTATGACATACATAGGTTTTAGGAGCATATTCTATCTTGGGTTCCGGGAATTCATTTCCCCAAAATCCCTGACCCTGAATCTGGCATGCACTAAAAATAATCAAAGATGTTTTTAATGTGGGGTTCATTAGCACTCCTTATTGGTGCTCTGATTTTATATCTAATATTGGCTTTGGGTCCATTGATTTAAGTAGTACAGCTGGTAATAAACATATGAACATCATCAATAGATAGATTTGACCAACACTGAAAAGTTCAGAAAGAGGACCAATCAACTTGTTACCAATAACCACTGAAAGATTTGAAATGGCCATATATGATGTAAACATGGTAGCTGAAGCCTTTGACCATGACAGAGCCATTGCAAGGGCAAACATTGCAACCGTTCCAATGGCAATACAAAATGGATACACAGCAAGATAGAAACTTTGAAACCAATTAGGTAATTCTGGCATGGTAATAACCATTAGCCCAAAAACACCTGACAATAGTGAAAAGCTCCCCCATCCTATGAAGAAGACCTTTCTCCTTCCAAAACGATCTGCCAATACTCCACCCAATATTGCACCAATGAACTCCAAGATCGTACTAGGTCCTCCAACAAACTGTGAATAGGAATCAGATTCCCAGCCTAAAGTCGTGTTATAGAAAACAGGTAATACTGCGCCATTTATACCCTGATTGATTGCGGATAATAAGATAAATAAGGCAGTAAAATAGCAAGGGCCTTTTGAAAATGCTCTCATTAAAGCCTTGATGACAACCATAGGGCTCTGAGTACTACGTTGGTTTAATGATTTTGAGGAAGCACCTCGACTCCAAGGAAATCTCTTTTCGCCTGGACGTTCTAAAATAAACAATGGAAAGGCCATTATCGCAAACATGAGAATAGTCTGTACAATGATGGTAAAGACAAGGCCATTGGATACAAGCAGAGTCCCCATTGCCGCCGCTCCAGTTCCTGTCCCAATTATCTTTGAACCCCACATTGCGCCATTTACTTTCCCCTGCTCTTCTGGCAACAAGACATCTACGGCAAGAGCATCACAACTAACATCCTGCAATGAGGCAAAACAATTATGAAGAAAGAACATCCAGCCCAATAGGGTAATATTGCCTGAAATATCACCCATAAATATCATTGCAATTAAGGTAAGTGCCATCCCCAATTGAGCGAATAAGACCCAGGGCCTACGCCTACCCATTTTTTCATAGGTAAATGAATCAATGATGGGTCCCCAAAAGAGTTTGAACGTCCATGGTAAGGTGGCCATTGCCGTAAGCTGACCAGACTCTACCATGGTTAGGCCCTTTGATGCCAAAAACGATAATAGCGCAGTCAGCATGAATCCCCATGGGAAGCCCTGAGCGAAATATAAGATACAGAGCGTACCTATTCTCAGTGATTTATTGGTTGTTAGTGTGTTATTCAAGGCTATTTCATTATTAATCGATGAATGTCTTAAGAAGACAAAACACCACTTAGCGTATTCTCTGCCAATTCAGACATGACCTGGTATCCTTTCTTATTTGGATGAACACCATCAGGAGTATACTCATTCATGAGACCTGGTCTATCATCGACCATGGCCGAATAATAGTCCAGATATTCTAGACCATATGATCCAGCATGCTCCTTCAACTTCGCATTCACCGCTTGAATGGTAGATGGAGGATCAATTATTTCCTTTGCCCACTCATATATATATACGGGGAGAATAGATGAGAGAACAACTTTTATTCCATGGGCCCTAGCTATGTGTGACATTGAAAAGATATTATCAGTGATCATCTTTATGGTGGATGGACCGGTATTCCCCGCGATATCATTTGTACCGGCAAGGATGACCACCACATGTGGCCCTAGGTCAATGACATCTTGCTTGAACCTGATCAACATCTGCGGAGTGGTCTGGCCCCCAATGCCTCTGTTCACATAGGATCTTTCGCTAAAATATCTTGGATAAAGATTTGACCACTCCTCCGTAATCGAATCTCCCATGAAGATAACTCTTTTTTCATTTGCCTGAGGAAGACCCAGAGTCTGATTTTCATCTGCATACCTTTTTAGATTAGGCCAGTCTTGATTAATGTCTTGCTCCATATTTTTTCTCCCTATTCAACCTGTCTTAATTCATCATTTCATGAATGGTTCTAATCTTTAGATCTGATTCTTTTAGTTCCTTGTTCTCATCAGGTTCGAAGTCAATCATCACGACCTCGTTCGGCAACATGTCAAAATAATTATCACTGAATACTCCTCTGACTTTACTTGAAATCAAATGTAATTGACACAGAAAAGAATTAGACCTAATGGTTATCATATATTTACCATCCACCAATTCAACACCATACTCAAAATCTGGTACTGGAATACTGAGATCTTTTGGCCTTTTGAAAAATTGGTGACTCCTATCCAATATCTCACCATTTGACAACAACTCTGCTCTAAGCATTAATGCAGATGAATCACTCCCATCAAGAATAACAGCCTTATCAAAAGAATTAAAGATGGTTGATGAAAATGGTTTTACTTTTATTTGAGATGAATCCGTTAAGAGCTTATCTCCATTAAAATGAAATAGTTCCACTTTTATTTCTGCTTCAAGACCTTGGTGCTGATCGTTCACGACATATACATCTACCACATCATCCAAATCTCGCATCGAGACAAGAATGGGTTTAAAGAACTTTCTAGCTGCGTAGTGCAAAGCCTTCCAGTTTCCTCCATGATCAATGCTTGACCACGAAATGACCGGCCAACAATCATTGAACTGCCAATATAGTGTCCCCATACAGTAGGGCATATTTCTCCTGTGGGTCTCTACCGCATATCTTATTGCCTCTGCCTGCATGATCTGGCTAAGTCCCGTTACTGAATCAAAATCATCATTGGTCCGATAATGATTCTCAACATATTTCATTAGATTACCCGTACCAAGAGATGCCTTCTGATGTGCATTCATGATATCAGAATCCAAACTTCTATCACTCTCATCTGTAAAGGCCTCAATCGTACTCATTGAAGGAAAGGATTGCATGCCATATTCTGTCATGAATCTTCCAACATTATCCTCAAATGCCCTAAAATCATCTCCACCATGCCAGACGCCCCAGTAGTGATTGTCACCTTTCCCGTATATCTGATCCTCATTAGATTGATCTGTCCCATGACATGGAGAACTAGGCCAGTACAATCTTCCTGAATCTAATTCACTGCACACTCTTGGCAACAGTTCATGAAAAAGTTTTCGATAGTCATCCCAAACGGATGTAGGTAACTCTTCCTTCCAGCCCCAACTGAGCCAGGCTGAAGCAACCTCATTGTTTCCACACCATAGAATGATAGAGGCATGACCTTTCAGTCGGTTTACTTGGTGCCTGGCCTCTCTCTCTACAGAGTCTAGAAATTTCTTATTTGCAGGATACATGGAACAGGCAAACATGAAATCTTGCCAAACCATGATACCCATCTCATCACATAATTCATAGAAATGGTCTGGCTCATAGATACCTCCACCCCAAATTCGCAGGGTATTCATATTTGCACGAGTAGCATCCTTTAATAATCTCTCATAGTCTTCTTTGGTCAATCTCTCAACAAAAAAATCTGCGGGAATCCAATTTGCACCCTTCGAGTATATGGGCATGCCATTGACATGAATCTCAAAGGACTCACCCTTTTCATCCTCAGCTCTTTTTATGTTCACATCACGAATTCCAAATTTTCTTTTATGATGCTCTACCTTTTCCCCCATCTCTACGATCAAGGAAAACTCATGAAGAGTTTGTTTTCCATGCCCAAGAGGCCACCAGAGATCGGGATTTACCATGGAAATGTTAAAACTAAGTTCGTTGACACCTGGATTGATCTTAAATGTTTGTTCAAAATCTTTTCCCGTAATCGATTCGTTTAGTGTGACTTTCATATCATCTTGAATGTCAGCAATCACACTCAACTCAATTTCTAATTCTGCATTCTCTTTTGAAACATTTCCATTCTTGATTTGAAAATGGTCAACATGCCAATCATCCCAACCAACAAGCTCAACTCCTTTCCATATCCCTGATGTTACAAGGCACGGGCCCCAGTCCCAACCATAGTGATAGGGTGCCTTGCGAGTATGGGGACTAGTCTTGCCAGCCTGATCATTGTCAGCTGGTAAGGTAAAATCAATGGAATTCATTTGGTCAGAGACCTCTTTCAATGGAGAACGAAAATGAATGATCAACTCATTGACCCCAGATCTGATGACATCTCTTATATCAGTGCTCCAAGGATGAAACATATTATTGGCACTGATGACCTTCTGATTATTTAAATAGACATCCGCATAGGTGTCTATACCATGAAAAAAAAGTTCGATCTTCTTTCTTTCAAGAATATCCTTGTCCGGCTCAAACTCGAGTTTGTATTTCCAATCTTTATCTGATATCCATTGTAATTCAGACTCATTTTGGCCGAAAAAGGGATCTGGTATGGCTTGATTTTCTATGAGATCCAAATGAACGTTACCAGGAACCTTCGCATTCATCCAATCATCTTCATCATAAGACTTGAACTGCCATCTGTCATTAAGACTTTGATACGTCTTGGTAATATTTTTCAAGTTTTTTCCAAATAACATACCTAATCAAGGGTTTTATTAAAATTATAAAATAAGTTGTATGGACAATCAGTTTGTTCTTATAATATATATATCTTAATTGAACTATACTATATAATGTTATCACATTAAATGTAATTAGTTAGTTCTTCTCGAGAAGATAAAAAACAAACAATAACAAATGGAGTAAAACAGATGCAAAAATCGATATTAAATCGCATCCTAGTTGCATGTGCTATCATTCCGATGGTTATCGTTGCACAAACATCAGTCAACGTTCCTTGGACAGGAACGCCTGGTGAGATGGAAACTTTCATCCATGGTGATACAACGAGTACCGGAGAACAAGCGCATGACATTTACGTTCTAGAAGCAGGCAAAGTTTACTTGCAGCTTTCTGAGGTAAATATGCATTCTAGCATGGAACTGGTTGGTGCTGAATATGCTGATGGTACACATCCAGCAACAGTACAACCAATCGCTGGTGATGATGGTAATCTACAGTTTACAGGATGGCCACAAAACCATGTTAAGACTCACGGACACACACAAACCTATGCTGTGAAAAACATCCTCTTCAATGGGGTTGCAGCTGGTCAAACAGCCTCACTATTCGGTGTTCTGTCGACCTATGGTGAGAACAATACCGTGGTCGTTGATCATGTAACATCAGTTCATCATAACATCGTTAGTTATTTTAACTTTGGAACAGCACAACGTCTTCATGTGACCAACTGTACTGCAGTACAATCCACCTCATACGGTGGTGGTATGTGGTGGGGTGGTTTCCTATGGGGCGGCGGTGGCGGCTGGACCGGTACCTGGAAAGAGCTACTGGTTCGCAACAATACCGTTGAAGGTGCCATGGGACAGGTCTTTGTCATATATGACAATGGTGTCATCCCTGGATATAACCCAATCGTCATTGACCACAATACATTTGTGAATATCACTGACTGGGTGAAGTTCTACAGACATGGTAACAACACACGTTTCACCAATAACCTTTTTGTCAACACTGTTTCCACAGGTCAGACCCATAACTCGCACGGACAAGGTCCTACGCTGAACTGGGCTGGTGGTCATGGTAAGATGGCAACTCTAAGCCAGAGCGCTTGTACAGATAGTACTCTTCTTGCTAGAGGCTGGTGCTGGGATAATACCAATAGAAACATCCACTACAATAATAATGTATTCCATGATACTCCAGAGCTACAGACAATGTTTGCAATGGATCCATGGTGTTGGGATGTTACTGATACAGCTGGTGTAGTAACCACATACTGTGATACTATGATTGAAAATCAAACCAGATGGATGGATGATTCAACTACCGCTCAGATGGCGAATGGCGTATCAGAAGCCAACAATGTTGAAGCACCAAATCTTGGTTTCAATCTAGCTTCAATATATTTTGAAACACATGTAGCTAGAAACATGGACTGGTTAGACAATAAAGTACACGATACTCATCCTGATTCATGGTGGGCGCATCAAGCAGATGATGACTGGAACGTTGTCGAATGGCCATTACCAATGGACTTCACTTACAGCACTTCCTCTGTCGCATACACTGCTAGCGCATGGGGTCTACCCGTTGGTGATTTAAATCATTTCCCTGATGCACTTGCACAATGGGGAACTTTATCAACAGATAGTGATGATGCAATGTTTACTCCAAGTAAATTTGCTTTAGCTCAGAACTATCCAAACCCATTCAACCCAACTACTGAGATCAGTTTCACAATGGATAAAGCATCCGATGTTAATCTAACGATCTACAATATGCTTGGGCAAAAAGTAAGAGTTCTTGAGAATGCTTACCTTTCTGAAGGTACTCATGCTTACACATGGAATGGTCAAGATGAACTTGGTCAGTCAGTGTCAACAGGCGTATATCTTTATACATTAACTGGTGGTGAGCAAACCATCAGCAAGAAGATGGCGTTAATGAAATAAGTATAACGAATAATATTCGTTTTGACCTTAGGGGGCAGTTTTTTTAATCACTGCCCCCTATTTTTTTTTCTTCAACATATGTTGTAATTTTCTACTAAGGTTCACAAAAGTAAAAATGAAAAATTTCATCAAAACTGTACCCGTTCTTTTTTTAACCCTTTTCATTTCTTGTTCATCCGAAGGAAATAAGAAAAAAGGGGACTCAAACACAACTGCCTCTAAAAAACAACAAAGAATCCATGATCTTAGCAACGAAAATAATAAAGACTATGATGCATGTGATTGTAATAAGAGGTCCCAGAAAATCCTTGATGAGGCCATAACATTCAGATTGAAATTCGATAGTATGGACGAATTAAAGAAAGATCAAATATCAAAGAAACAAGTTAAAAAATATGCTAAAGATTATATGGCATTAGTAAAGAAATGTTTTGAAGTTAATAATGCAAGACTACTGGTTGACAGTGAGTGCAATAACCTTAAACTTCTTCAGTCTAAAAAAGACTCGCTCAATAAATTAGGAATACAAATCGAACAAGGAGAAAATATCAGACTATGAAAAACCAATCCTTAACAAAGAATCTATTTTTATCATTTATCACTTTGGGTATAACGTTTTCCCAAACAGTAGCTGTAAGAGGTATTGTTACAGATAATGGAGAACCATTGGTAGGAGCAAACGTATACATCACTGGAACAAGTTTAGGTACTGCCACATCAGATGAGGGTAAGTACAACATAGCGAATGTGAACCCTGGTACATATATGCTAAAAGCATCCTATATTGGATACGAGTCAAAAGAATTAGAGGTCAAAGTTTTGGCAGGTGAAGATCTTGTGCAGGACTTTGAATTGGATTATGCTACCATTCAAGGTAAAACCATTGAGGTAACTGCCCAGGCACGTGGCCAAATGGACGCCATTAACAAACAGTTAAAAGCAAAATCGATCAAGAATATCATCTCTTCAGATAGAATACAGGAATTGCCAGACGCAAATGCCGCAGAGGCTGTAGCAAGGGTCCCTGGTGTATCCATAAGGCGAGAGGGTGGAGAAGGAAACAAAGTAGTCATCCGTGGACTATCGCCAAAATATAATAAGGTCACAGTAAATGGTACCAATCTTGCATCTACAGATCCAGATGACCGAAGTACTGACCTCAGTATGATATCCCAATATATGCTTGAGGGGATTGAAGTGACCAAGGCTGGAACACCTGATCAGGAAGCAGATGTACTAGGAGGAACTGTAAACTTCAAACTAAAGAAGGCACCCTCAGGATTACATGGGAATCTGGTCACGCAGGGTATGTATGGAAGTTTAAAGGAGACACAAGACGATTATAAGTTCGTATTTGACCTTAGCAATAGATTCTTTAATGATAAACTCGGTCTACTGGCTCAATTAGATCTAGAGAATAGAAATCGAAGCTCCCATAATCTTAATGCCAACTATGTTAATACTCCAGCTGATCTTGACACGATTAACCCTCTTACCCTTAATACACTGGCGCTTAAAGATGTTTCAAGGAATAATGATAGAGACAATAACCTATTTGTGATCGATTATAATATTCCAAATGGAAACATAAGCTATAGTGGATTACACAGTACTATTGCAAAGGATATTACTACCTATGAAAATTCCTATCCATTGCAGACACCAGATGGACAAAGAAATTTCAATACTGGAGAATTATCCAATACAATAAATGTTACATCAGAGACCTGGGAGTATGAACAAAAACTGACCCCAGATCTCAAAGTGAACCTATTCAAAAGTTTCTCAAAATCAGTAAATGGTGATACAAATAAAGTATTCAATTTCAGAGAGTCAGCTGCCTACACGATGAATGTAAGTGATAAGAGTGTAGACAACATCCAAGAGTTTACGGTCAATGATACTAACGGAACCTGGTTTGAAAGATACGATTACAATGAATACAAGACCGAAGAAACGGAACATGCATATGGTGCCAATGTGGAATTCGATCTAAAGATCAATAATCAAATATCAGGGAAATTAAAATTTGGTTTTAAAATAAGAGATAAAAACAGAAGCCATGATCGAGACTTCGAATATGGAGCGTTTACCTATGTTGCCCATACAGGAAAACGTGACTCAACTTATCAAGAGTTTGATTGGCTCAGCAGCATCGATCCTGGAACAATATATGCAAATTATTACCCATTCATGGACAGAGAATACGATGATAGTGGGTTTTTAGATGGAAAATATCGTCTTGGTCCATTTGCCGACCTAGATAAGATGAATGAACTATTTTCATTTTTTAGGACCAACTGGGGATGGGCTCCATATCATGAATTCATTATGCACCACACTCACAAGACACAATCTCTGATATACGATTACTCAGGCACTGAATCTTACAATGCAAAATATGTGATGAGTGACCTGAACCTTGGTACAAAACTCAATCTAGTGACTGGAGTAAGAATTGAAGAAAATAGAACGAGTTATACCTCATACCATGGACAACAAACAACACTGCCACACTATAACTCCATGGGGTCAGATACGGTATCAAATCATATTAGGACAAATTCATATACCCTACCTGCACTGTTCGTAAAATACCAACCTCTAGATTGGATGATCTTGAGATATGCAAGCACCAATACATTGACCCGTCCAAATTACTCTGATGTGATTCCACTGTATAATATCAATGGCTCTGCTAGGGCAGTTGAATACCGTAACCCATACCTAGAGCCTGGGGTATCTGAGAATAACGACTATGTGGTCTCGTTCAATAACAAGCACCTTGGTCTATTGAGCTTCAGTTATTTTACAAAGAAGATCGATGGATTGATATTCAGCAGTGGACAACGATACATTACTGATCCCGATCTCTATGGTTTACCTGGATTTACCGAAAAATATAGGATCAATAACTATAAGGCGAATAATCCATATGAGGTGAATCTAAGTGGATTTGAGATTGATTATCAGACCAGATTTTGGTATCTACCTAAATTATTAAGAGGCCTAGTGTTCAATGCCAATTACACTAGAACAAATTCCGATGTCAAATACCCTAGAACCGTTATAGAGACACAAGTGATCTTTGAACCATCCTTTCAGGTAGTTACATATAATCTTGATAGTTTATATGTGGATCGCTTACTTGACCAGCCGGACGATATCATCAATCTATCTCTTGGGTATGATTACAAGGGATTTTCTGGAAGATTATCCATGAACTATATCTCAAACGTATTCTCAACCACAAACTTTTGGCCTGGACTACGAGAGGACACGGACGCATACAGAAGATATGATCTATCAGTGAAGCAAAAGTTGCCTGTCAAAGGATTGGAGTTATATCTTAATGTAAGTAATCTTACTGAGGCAGTTGATATCACAAGATTGAGAGGATATAATCCAAATGACCAAAATTTTGATAATTCTATTTACGATGAGATCTTAGACCCATCGTTATACAATAATGAAAACACCGATATTGCAGAACTGCTTAGTAGAGTCCCTAGAGATCAAAGGGCCAAGAGTCAGGAACAGCACTACGGTAAAACCATTGACCTTGGTTTTAGGTTTGCATTCTAAATTTATCTAGTAGATAGATCATCATATTTAGATAGCCTGTAAAACATTGTTTTATAATTCTACCGTGAGATTATCTATCCTCATATTCACTATTTTTTTAACTGGATGTGAGTTAGAAAAAGATCTTTATCCAGACTCAGACCTCTCTTTCCCAAATCAAGCTGAGTGGCAGTTCAATGCTTATCATGAACGGATAAATGATTTTAAAGAAAACCCTATTGGATTCAATAAGATAGTATTTTTGGGTAATAGCATAACCGAAGGCGGTGGGGATTGGAATAAGAGATTTGATATTTCAAATGCCGTAAATCGCGGTATCACTGGTGACTTTACGATATCGATGCAGGCTCGTTTAAATGAGATATATCACTACAAACCATTGAAAATATTTCTATTGGTCGGCATAAATGATATTTTTGATGGTGTTGTACCATACATTTCTGAGGAAACTCCCATAAGAATTGCACAAAATATTTTAAACATTACAGACAGTATAAAATACCATTCTAAAGAGACAGATATTTTCATTCACACGATCTTACCTGTCAATGAGGAAGAGTTTAGAAAAAATAGAGGATTCTATCCAACGCATGATTACCCAATAGAGAAACAAATTACCGAAATCAATGATCAAATACTAAGCTTAGGAAACAATGGTGGATACAATATCATTGAACTACATGATCTGTTCATTGATGATCAAGGAAAAATGATAAAAGAATTAGCAAGGGATGGCCTCCATTTAAACCAAAACGGATATGCAAAATGGTGTGAACATATCAAGACTCTAGTAGAGAATTGAAAACTGTAATGTTCAAATAATAATCTATTTGAACATTATTTTTTACTGATTTATCTAAATGTAGATTTAAACAAATTATATGGATGAATAATTGAAAAAATTATTATTATTGATTGCTTTATATGGATGCGCACACGATCATCAGCCATTCGATCTAAATGAAAAGACCTATGACATGTGGCAAGAATTCATAAGACCAACTAAAAATGAACTCGCATGGGCAGAGATTCCATGGAGAAGCACCTTCTACGATGGACTAGTAGAATCAGAAAGAGAGCAAAAACCTTTGCTCCTCTGGGTAATGAATGGACACCCTCTTGGATGCACATGAAATAACGGGGCAGCAGGCAGACGGTCCGTCTGGTCAGATTCAAGAATAATTAATATATCCAAACAGTTCATTCCATCAACAGATGAGGTCTGGCGACTTCAAGGAGGAGATGAAGAAGATGCGTCCATGTTTCAAAAAATGGCAAATGAAGGTCACTATAGAAAAACAGGTGGAACCAGACAAGGTATCTATGTGTGTAGTCCAAATGGGACATTATTGAGTTCCATTAATTCATTGAATCCTGATGCCGTATTGGAATCGATTACAACTGGGTTGAACAAATGGGGATTACTCCCTAAGTCAGAAAAACGCCTACCTGATGGATTCACACCTTCAGTTTCGCATCGTTGGGAAGATAGCTATCCTGAAAATGGATTGGTTTTAAAAGGTGCAAAAGCAGATCTACTATCAGACCCGCCTCGATTCTCAGATAGAGGAGACAGGTGGAATATGGACCATGTCTGGTTCAGCAAGGACGAAACTAAACTTTGGTTACCAGAAAAACATACCATTGGAGAAGTTCAAGAATGCTCAAAGATCCTCAAGGATCGTCTATTTCGATTTCATCTAGTAGATAATGTAAGAGGACAAACTCTTCCATTTGCCCCGGAAGAGATTAAAGTTGCAGACCTTAGTTCCCAAATCACAGGTCTAAATAATGAAAAAATAACCATTAAGATAACTGGGAAATCCAAGGCCGTTGCTAAAGGTCCTTGGCTTCTTGGTGAGAACATATGGACCCCCACCCATGATCTTGACCATGAAATTGAAACCAGTGTTCTTGGGAATGCTACCTACGACATTAAGAATAATAAATTTATTGAATTTGAAATGGTCGCCCTTTGTGATTGGCGTGGTAAGACACAGAATAATGGGAGAAATTTTGGCCCTGAAGATGGACGGATAGGTATTCTTTATGATATGGCTAATGATTCACACACAAACAGAATTGCTCCCACTTTTATCGATCAATACAATGCAACATGGGTTGCTCAGCCTAAATAAAATTCAATAATTATTTAATTAATACTACTTTATTTGTGGTCATACTCCCATTGGATTCTAAAGTACATACATAGACTCCAGAAGCAAATGAGCTAGCATTCCAGTTTACTTCATGAGTTCCAGCTAACATGATCTCATTGATCAATGTTTCTACCTTTTGTCCTTTTAGGTCATAAATATTTAATTCCACGTATGTTTGACTTTTCAATTCAAAAGGAATCGTTACATTTGGATTAAATGGATTTGGGTATGCAGATAATAGTTTATGACCAACTGGTGTAAGGATATCATCATCTAGATCCAGACCAGTCTCAAAACTCAATGGTGATCCAATCTCATGTGTAATCTCAGAACCAAAATAACCTGATACCTGTAGATTAGAAATAGTAACCTGCCCACTAGCCTGGCCAAGGCTACTCATATTCCAAGGAATCTGTGTCAGTAATCCCTCCCCTCCTGGAATTGGATTTCCTGTATACTGAGCCATTCCTATTACAAGCCCAGAATCATTAGAGGAAACAGCCCATCCAAATTCTTCAGCTCGCCCCCCTTGTCCATTACCAAATGTTAATTGATCTAGATCAACTCCATCAACCCCATCCAGGGATATGGCAAACTGAATACCATGAATGGGAACATAGTTTTCCATATATATATTTATAGTACCACTCTGAGTATCTAAATCACTAATCATAAAATATGCGTCCGCATTGGTATGATATGAATCCGTATGAATGATGAGATGGGAACCAATATAGTAGTATGGCTCAGTATGCCCAGAGTTGTTGTAATCACATGATGAGCATGTGACCCCATTCGTACACGAAGGATTATTTGGAGAGCATTCATTGAAATAATCTTCTAAGACATAATCAAATTTCACAGTATCACCAACAAGAATATGGTCTAATAGATCAAAGTCCATTGGTGTTACCTTATCTCCAGGACAGAATCCAGCACGATCATATTGCCACGAACCATTTTGTGGTGAACATTGGTTGGACTCACAATCGCTTCTCCAAAAGTTGTGTACATATGCTAGGTCATTATTAAAAAATATGTCATGGATCTTCAATGAAAATTCAGCAGCATTTCCCGTATTCCCCTGCCCATGCCCCGTTGTGACCATACGTAGATATGCATTACTTGCATCAGAAGGGATGTATTCAGTGATGGATGATATATCAACAGGATTAGTAGGGTCTCCGTATACCAGATAGTCATGGTTCCATATGTTTCTAACCACCGTATAAGGATTTTCGGGGATTCCAGAAATAAAATCAAATGAAATGGTCACCAACCAACCGGGTTGAACCCAGGTGTCGATATGAGACCTTAGCTCTTTTTCTCCTTCTAATAGGGAGCGATAATCTGTCACATCAAAAGACCAACCGCACTCAATTCCATAAGGCGTTACATATCTACCGATCTCAAACCAATCCTCAAGATGATTGATTGATATTTTTGCTTTTCTATCCCAGGGGTCACATCCACCATCCGGACATTCCAATGAAACATTCATGAAAATTTCAGAATAACTAGAGTTTGACTCAGGAAACTGAATTAATTCTGTAACGGTTCGATTATTTCCAAGATCTCCAAATGATTGATGACTGGCATCAAGAGCAACAATTGTAGTGTCTCCTAATAAAACAGTTTTAACTATGAATATAAAAAGAAAAAACTTTCTCATTTTAGATAGAGCACCTTTTTATTTTGAAAGTCCCTGCCATCGTTTATTCTAATAAAATAGACTCCTGATGAAATATTTTCAGGCTCCCAATAGATCTGATGTTCCCCTTCAAAAAATTGGCCATTACTAATGGATTGGACATACTTCCCTGCCATATCAAATAGTGAAATATCAATGCTCCCTGATTCTTTAACTGAGAATGATATTTTACATCCCGGATTAAATGGATTTGGCATAGCTTTCAATAGGAATGATCTTGGGACGACTGCCTTAGTTGCATATGCTGAAGTCTTGTTCCAGCCTGCAAGTTTTATGCTTTGTATAGCTTTGTGATCTTGAATAAAAAATGGGAAATTATTAGGAAGAGAAGAACCATCCATCCCGTAGGCGACTAACTTATTTTGGATCATAAAATATTCCCATCCGGGTGGCAATGAAAGATCTATTTCCATATCTTGATCAGATAATATGATCTGGAATCCCGCAATATCACCATCGGATGAAATAACAACTTTTTCTTCTGAAACCTGGTATTCACCAGTTGAAAGTTCGCTCCTAATATTCATGTCGATCTCCAATATCCATTGAAAGAGTAAAACAATATCTTCAATATCTATCAGACCATCCTGGTTCATATCACATGAATGCAATTGTAATTCTGTTCCCTGTTCGTGATTGAGCATGATCGCCACAAGCATTACTGCATCGTAGATGTTAACCATTTCATCAAAATTAATATCCCCTAATAATGAGGATACTGTATACCCGTCAGCCCACGATGGCTCACCAACAAGAATGCCTTCATGCCCGTTTCCTGTCTGGTCATACAGAGTATCTCCTTCACCCTCATTGAAATGATAATAAGCAACTAACCCATTCTCATCTCCGGATAGAGTTGAGTCCATGTCAGCGACAATGTCAACTTGATCTCTTGCGATATTCCATATTCTAACCTCATCAATCCTACCATCAAAATACCTGGATCCATAATCTGATCCAATTCTAATGGGATTATTATTTGCTGTAACATTTAGAGCACCTCCAGAAAGAGACTGCTCAACTCCATTTACATAAAGACTTCGACTACCACCATCCTTCACCGCTGCAATATGATACCATTGGTTAGCGCTTAAGATACCAGTCCCTGTTACAAGTTCATCAAAACCAAGCCCATTGTGTGGTGCCTGATGGGTCAATCTAAGCAAATAACCATTGGCTGCATTTGTCTGATACTTTGATATGACTCCTGCTAACCAAGAAAATGACTCAGGGAAGATCCATGCCTCTAGCGTATAGGAGCTTGTGAGGTCAAGTTGAGAATGATCTGGAATTCGTATGTGATCATTGCTACCATCAAAATTGATCGAATGATCTTGACCATTTAAACAATAGACTCCCAATACTAACAAGATCAATATTCGAATTGAATTCATATCTAAAATGTAATAATCACGAATTTCATTGCAATTAACTTAAGAAAATAATTTTTATCCAATCGTTAAATATTTTCTGTCAATTAGCAAAAGACAAATAGCCCACCGTAACTTTACTTCATCAAATCATTGATTTTGAAAATCCAATGCTTCTAAAAACATAGCCAAGTACCTTAAGCCAAGACAAAATGAATTAACATTTCACATGACCAATAGTATTGAAAATATTATTTTAAATAGATTGGACCATCTCAAACCAAAGTCATTATTGAAGGCTATCTTTGGAGTCCATCTCCTTTTTATAATTCATTTACCAATATCACATATTGGTGGATCTGGATTATATCTACCCTTTAATATCTTGACCTGGGTCTTCATATCCTTGATAATTGGTATTGGCTCGTACCAGATCTTTAATTCAAGAAGATTTTACTTTAGCAAGTTTAGCATACACTCTTGGATTGGATTTGCTCTCATCCTGCTACCGCTCGCTTACTTCAACAATGATCATTCAAATTTTGCATTTTCGAGAATAATCGGGCTTGGGGCTGGAATCTTATTATTACTAGCCTTTCAACAATTTCAATTTCATAAGAATGAGATCTTCATCTTTCTATATATGATTCTAGTTTGTGTGTTAATTCAAGTTCTTTTCAGATTAATTATAAATTTTATCCCAAATTGGGATTTTTCTTGGATCCTTTCCATTTTTCATTTTGGGCCTATGGCACAAAAAAATATTTTCGCAACTTTTTTAGCTACAGGCATGATCATTAGCCTTGTGCTAATTCTGATCGATAAAAAAATCAATCAGGAAATATGGAAAAAAACACTCATCTACCTGACCCCATTAATTGGTATGACTCAATTGATATCTCTACAGTCTAGAACGGGATACCTCTCACTTTTTTTGGGTATGGGGATGATCATCTTGATCAACATTCAGTCTTTGAAAAAGATCAAATATTGGTTTCTTCTAGCGTTGATTGGACTCATTATTGGGTCTATTGACCAAAAGGATCAAGGCGTGCATCGTTCAAAAAACGCCATTGAATATTCCAAAAATTCAAGAATGACAACCTATTTACTTACGCTTGAATTAATAAAACAAAATCCAATATTTGGTGTTGGATATGGTGGATTTTTAGGATCATTTAGAAAATATTATGCTGAAAGAAAACATGCCGACCCTACAATACAAATCCTAGGGAATAATAATATGGACCACCCTCACAATGAACTCTTATTTTGGACGGCTGAAGGGGGAATATTGCCTCTCATCGGGATATTAATCATTGCTGGCAGTTTCTTAAATATGGTCTGGAAAACAAAATTGAAAAAAGGTTGGTTATATTTTACCATGCTTCTACCTATTATGGTACATACTCAACTGGAACTGCCTTTTTACATATCTACAATTCATTGGTTTATATTCATATTCCTTATTTTCATGATTGATGAAAGATACGGATATAAGCATGAGTTGAATATTTCTAACCTCTCTTTATTTAGAGGTATTTCATTGATCTTTCCTTTGCTTGTGTCCATATATATGTTCACTACTCTCCAATCCACGAGATTATTAACAAAATATGAGAGAAGTGGCTATAAGGACCCTCATCTGCTCTCATCAATCATAAACCCTCATGCATTGCAAAAGAAATATGAGACCTTGATCATGAAACTGAACCTGAAAATCGCAAAGAAAACACAAAACAAGAGCAAACTAGAAAACTACATTCAATGGGCTGAAAACTATGTTCAACATTCTCCATATCTATTTGTCTATTATGACCTGGCGACTGCTTACGAATCACTAGGAAATAGAGAAAAAGCATGGGACATATATAGATACGCAAAACACCTCTACCCAGGTGCTAAATGGCGAGATGAAAATTAAATAATAATAATAACAAATTAAAGTGTAACAGAATTAGACATTTACCCACACATGTCGTGTCACAAAACAATACGGTCTAAGTCAAAAAATAATATATCCAACTAACTTTTTTTATTATCATAAAATGAAGTAGTTTTGGTATAATATTTGTAATTATAAAGTATAATATCACATGACCAACATACTTTAGTAGCTAAAAAATGAAAACAACTAAATATTTTACAATCTACTTTATACTTATTTTAACCCATGGATTGAGTCAATCAGTTACCATAGGTCAAAATCTAATGCCTCCTATGCCATTTGATGGAACTGAAGAACTCAAACATATGCCCTTAACCAAATATGATAACTCAGCCTCTGACAGCCTTTATGATGATTTCTTATCAAATATTATTGTCAATTCAAATAGTCGCGATGGTGGAGTTGTCTATACTTTTACCACATGCGGTCAATCGGGCCAATTTGGCCCCACCCAAAATCAGGCTAATGCCGCATATTCAGGATCAAACATTAGTGTCACAGTAAACAATGGTATTCAAGAGTGGACAGTGCCAGCAACCGGTAATTACGTTATCGAGGCATATGGTGCTAGAGGTGGTAATGGTGGTTCATATGCAAATGGAGATCATGGTGAAGGTGCCTATGTGAAAGGAACCTTCGCCCTTTATGAAGGGGACAAGCTTCAAATATTAGTCGGACAAGAAGGCAGCTACAGTAGCATGAATCGCTACGGTGGCGGTGGCGGTGGTGGTAGTTTTGTTGCGCAAGGCACAAGCTATGGAAACGCGACCCCGCTTATCATTGCTAGTGGCGGTGGCGGTGGTGGATATAATAGCGGAGCCTACGTAGATGGTCAGACTGGAACAAGTGGTTCAAATGGTGGAAATGCGTCCCAATATAATAATGCTGGACCTGGAATAGGTGGAAGCAACGGATCGGGTGCAACCGGGTTTACCTATGGTGGAAATGCTGGTGGCTTCTATAATAATGGTAGTGGTAATTATAATCATTTTAGTGAGGCAGGTATTGGATTTAGAAATGGTGGAAATGGCGGAAATGGTCAATATGGTGGTCGTGGAGGATTTGGTGGCGGCGCAGGCGGATATGGCGGTGCTGGCGGCGCAGGCGGATATTCTGGTGGCGGTGGTGGCGCATGGAGTTATGGCGGTGCTGGTGGCGGCGGTGGATCATACAATAACGGTTTAAATCAGAGCAATTTAGAAGGAACCAATATTACTCATGGTCTAGTTGTTATTACATCATCTGATGTTTTAACAAACACTGCTCCAACAGCTACAGCACAAACACTAACAGGCAATGAGGATGAGACACAAACTATTACTCTGATAGGTAACGATGCAGATGGTGATAACCTGACTTATGCATTAGCATCTAACCCGTTAAATGGTACTACGAGCCTCAGTGGTAATGTGGTGACCTATACCCCTACTGCTAATTACAATGGCTATGATAATTTTTATTTTACGGTCTCTGATGGGGAAGCGACATCTGAAACTGCCACTGTGCATATTATATTAACAGCAGTAAATGATGCCCCTACGGCTTCTGCACAATCAACATCTGGCATCGAGGATGAAGCACAAACAATTGCCCTGGTTGGAAATGACGTTGATAGTAATGATTTGACTTATGTTTTGGTAAATGACCCAGCACATGGTACTGTAAGTTTAAATAGCGGCGACGCTTCTACAACCCTCAGCACTGCAGATTTCATAGACCCAGTAAATGTTAATAACCGATTGTCCCTTTCCAGCACTGGTTGGGAAGGAACTGGGGGATGGACCCATAGCTCTGGGATATATGTTGGCCCTCATGTTTCTGTACAACCATCGGGCTTCAGCACTCCTGATGGGGACGGCTATTTCGTACGAAACTATCCCGGTCAATCCAGTTCTAAGTACGCCATAACCAAAACCGGGACTAGTACTATTCCGAGTAATGAGCGTGGCAATATTACTTTTGCTGCTGATTGGGCTTCCAATAGAAATTTAGGCGCAAGATTTGTTGCCATTGTAAATGGCACATGGTACGCTAGCAATCAATTTGGTATGGCCGCTAATGACCATGGGAATATGAACCAAACCCGAGTTACGGATTGGGAAGTAGATGAGAGTGTAAATGCTGACACCGATAATTGGTACATCTCTCTTGCAGGATCTCCTAGTGGCTATGCATGGAGGGATGGAAACCAATGGAGTACAACACCAGTTCCAGGAGGAGGACTACCAGCAGGAGATATTACTCAATTTGGCATGGCTTGGTTACAAACAGGTAATGGCGATTATGGGGCGGTGGATAATTTCCGCGTTATCAATAATGGCGGTGGGTCAGATGGTGCAGAAGTGACCTACACACCAAATCAAAACTATAATGGTCCTGACAGTTTCACTTATGCAGTGTCCGATGGGGAAGCGACATCTGAAACTGCCACTGTGAATATTACATTAACAGCAGTTAATGATCTACCCATAATTACATCCTCACCTAATCTTGATGCTTTAGAAGGATCACAATATAATTATTCTATTAATGTTAATGATGTAGATGGAGATGCAATTACATTAACAGCCCCAACGAAGCCTGATTGGATTTCAATAAATAATTCACAGTCTTCTCTACTTTTTGATGGAATTGACGATTATGTTAATGTTGCTAATTCTGAACACTTGAATTTCAGTTCAGGCCAGAGTTATTCAATTCAGTTAAACTTTAAAAGCAACTTCTCTGGCTCTCTTTCATCAGCGCAATGTTTACTTGCAAAAGGTTATGACGATATTGAATCTGGTATCCATATGACAGGATGGCAAATTTTTATAACGCCAGAAGAAGGCAACCCCTTGTTGTTTGTTGCTAATCAAAATTACCAAAATGGAGGTTCTTATCTTTATGGACCAACCAGTTCTGAGTATAATGACGGTGATTGGCACAATATTACAGTTATATATAATCATGTTTTGGACCAAGCATATTTTTATTTTGATGGTGTTTTAAACTCCAGTTTCTCCAATCATGGAAGTATGAATTTATCTAATGATGGTGATTTTAAATTTGGCACTGATAGAAACAATAATAGTTTTTTTAGTGGCTTGATTGATAAAGTATCAATATGGAATTATGCATTCAATGAATCAGATGTACAAGAATCAATGAATGAAACTATCATAGGCAATGAGCCTGGTCTCTTAGGTGCTTGGAATATGCACGAGGGTGCGGGTAATTCATTAACTGATCTTTCAGGAAATGGTAGTGATGGTGCCATTAATGGCGCTACTTGGAGTAATGATGCTCGTATTTTCATAAATGGAATTCCAACTTCTTCAGATGGAGGTTTGCACAATGTTGTCTTAGAAATTGATGATGGCAATGGTGGAATCGCAACGCAAAGTTTTAGTATTGGAGTAGCTGTAACACATCTAGATATTACTGGAGAATCCGG
>Ga0208410_1000382_pt1 | contig 26119 bp, 21 predicted proteins | sample ETN02SmetaG_3_FD_185787 | JGI IMG/M metagenome (GOLD analysis project Ga0208410, IMG submission 185787) | Marine microbial and viral communities from oxygen minimum zone, Eastern Pacific Ocean - ETNP2014F10-02SV257 (SPAdes) (version 2) | ecosystem: Environmental > Aquatic > Marine > Oceanic ... | reverse complement strand
TATTGGCAGAAAAACCCAATTAAGCCCTGTAGGTGCTTTTGAAAAAATTGCGCCGAATAGTAATTGGAAATGGGTTGGATTCCTTGGTGTGGCTTCTGCGTTCGTAATCCTGTCTTTCTATGGTGTAGTGGGAGGATGGATTCTAAAATATATTATTGACTCTTTGCTTGGTGTATTTAATAATCTATCTGGTAATCCTGAAGCGGCAGGTGAGGCATTTAATGCATTTATAACCTCTTCCTTGGGGCCAGTTTTTTATCAAATAGTTTTTATGTCTTTATGTATCTTTGTTATTGTTCAGGGTGTTAAAGGTGGAATTGAAAAATGGTCAAAAATAATGATGCCTGTAATCATTGTGCTATTAGGCGTACTTGCTATTAGAGGAATGACACTTGAAGGTGGTATGCAGGGACTATCATTTTTATTTAAACCAAGATTTGAAGATTTGACAGCTTCGGCAATTGTACTTGCTCTTGGGCATTCGTTTTTTACGGTTAGCCTTGGTATGGGAACAATGATTACATATGGAAGCTATTTAAATAAAAAACAAAATCTGCTGACATCAGCTTTATGGGTAATATTTTTGGATACCGCAATAGCTATTCTTGCTGGAGTAGCAATCTTTACCACTGTTTTTGCATTAGGAGCTAATCCTGCAGAGGGACCCGGTTTAATTTTCGTAATTCTTCCATCAATTTTTCCTCAATTAGCAGGTGGCGTATTATGGAGCACTTTATTTTTTATTTTACTTTTTATGGCAGCACTGACTTCTGCTATTTCAATACTTGAAGTTGTTACGGCATACTTTATTGATCAAAAAGGTTGGTCTAGAAAAAAAGCAACCATACAATTTGGGTCAGTTATAACAATTGTTGGTGTATTTTGCTCTCTTTCTTTGGGTGGAGGTGTAAATATAACTGCTCCAATAGGTATGTCTTTTTTTGATGTAATGGACTATTTATCATCAAAATATATGCTACCAATAGGTGGAATGCTTACTGCAATTTTTATTATTAATAAATGGGGAATGAAAGAATATATGGTAGAATTGAAGCAAGGAATGGGTAGCGCTAGTATTCAAGAAGGCCCAGTGAAAGCATTTCTTGTTATCGCTGCAAGTATAGTTGCCTTTATTATTTTTAATGAAATCTATTTTTCAATAACCGGCAAGGCTTTGATTGGGTAAAGCTTGTTAGCGGAAAAATATATTCTACAAGGTACAGGATTTTATAAAAAACTATCTAAATCATTTTCTTATTTTGATAGTTTTTTTAAACTAAAACCTCTGCGATGGTTTGCTGTCTGGGCAATTATTATCTCTGGAAATAATGTGGCAATTCACCTTGAAAATAGATGGTCATATTGGAGCTGGGAGTCGTTTTCCTTATATTTGATATTTGCATTAATAATTTCTTCTTTTATTGACTTTATTTTTTCTACTAAAGCAAATAATGGCGTTAATAAATCATTTTACTCTGAACAAGTAAAAAGCCTTTTTTATGGTTTTATGTTATTTTTAATTGGAGCCAACCCACTTAATTTATCATTTGATTTATTATTTTTTGGACTTCCATATATATTATTTTTCTTTATTGGTCATTTGACCTGGGAAATACCACTAAATTTATTCAACACATCTAGTCCTCATAAGAAAGATTTTGCACCTTTTTTGACATTAATAATAATATGCACTTTTTTTGCCTCTGGAATTGGCTACATTAATGATGACCCAATGATAAGTACGATTGCAGCAGTTTTTTTGCCCTTTCCTATTGTTGCTATCTTATTCCCTTTAGCGATTAGACACCTACAAAGATGTCGCATGTATGTTGTGTTTATACCTACAATGTTTTTGTCAATGCGCTATCCTTGGTTTTTATTTATGATTTTACCATTGTTCTTATTTTCTAGGTACTATTTTTACTTTACACGTGGTAATGTGATTCCAACATTTAAAGTAGACCACCCTGATCAAGAATAAAAAGTATTTTTAATTTTAATGAAACGTTCAGAATTACTATCAGCTTTACAGCTAGATAAGTTTATTGCTTTTGATTTTGAAACGACTGGTTTAGATGTTACTGGTGATCGTCCTATTGAAGTTGCCGCAGTTTTATTTAAAGATGGAAAACCTTCTGATAGGTTTTGCACATTAATAAATCCACAGCAACCTATATCTAGCTTAATACAAGAAATTACTGGGATCACAAATGAAATGGTCTCTGAGGCGCCTAAAGAAAAAGATGTTATTGATGGTCTTTTAGATTTTATTGGTGAACTTCCAATCGTTGCGCATAATACCCCTTTTGATGTTGCATTTCTCCAGGCTATGGCTCAGAGAAACGATAAAGAATTACCAAGCAGAAAGTATTACGACACCCTTACGCTTTCACGGGCCTTTCTTTTTTTTCAACCCACTCACAATCTTAGTGCGGTATCTGAGTTTTATGATCTATCTGCGGAAGGAGCTCATCGCGCAGAAAAAGATACTGAAAATTGTGGTGAAGTCTTCATGGAGTTAATAAATGAAGTAGCCTCCTACAACCTAAGTCTTATATCAAATATCATTAGTTTTTTAAAGCCATTTGATGTTTTTAACAAAGATTTATTTATTAATATAGCCAACTATTTAACCAAAAGTGGAAATATTAAAAAAGGAATAACCTCTTCAGGGCTAACAAAGCCAAGTAGTAAAAATATATTTTTTCATGAATCAAAAAAAGACCTCCGCAATATTTCTTCAAAGGATGTATTTGATGAGAGCGGGTTATTAAGCAAAACCTTTGAATCGTACGAGCTTAGATCTAATCAGGTTGAATTTAGTGAGTATGTGGAAAATATTATGTGTAATCAAGGTGGAATTGGTGTGGTAGAGGCAGGGACCGGTCTTGGTAAGAGCATGGCCTATCTTTACGGATCAATTAAATATTCCCATTCTCATTCTAACGATAGTCCCGTTATTCTTTCCTGCTATACCAAGCATTTACAGGATCAGCTTTTTAAAAATGATCTACCAACTCTTTCAAAAGCTATAGACGCTCCAATTAAGGCTGTTCTTATAAAAGGAAGAAATAATTATCTATGTAAAACTAGATTTAATTGGCTAATAAATAGTTCTGAAAAAATGTTAAATGGTGATGAAGCAATGAATCTGCTTCCTGTACTTGTCTGGCTTGAGCATACATTAACTGGAGACTTAGATGAGTGTCCTGGATTTACAAATGGTTTTACCTATCGTTTAATTGGTTTAATCCATAGTGAGCAGGGTTTTTGCACATCTTCAATGTGCGCAAAGCACGATGGTTGCTTTTTTGGACCATTGCGAAAAATTGCATATCAAGCCAATTTGATAGTGGTCAATCATGCATTATTAATTTCAGATGCACAGTCAAAATCCGAAGCCGGTGAGTCATTGGGCTTTTTGCCTGAAAGTAATGCTATTATAATAGATGAGGCTCATAATTTACCAAAAGCAGCTTATCATCAATTAACTGCAACATTTGATAATAGATCTATAAATTATGTATTAGATCGTATTGATCCTCAGCATAGCCATTCCATTAGATGGAATAGTAGTCTTAGAAATATCGCATCTATGCATCCTAAGTTTGAAATAAGCAGATCTGCTCTCCAAGGATTTGTTGAAAATGCTAGGGATAAACTTAAAAATTTCTTTGATAAAATGACCTCAAATGCTTTGCACCAGTTTGATGAAAAATCTAAATACTCTACAAAGCTTATTATAAGCAATTTAAATGAACATTTTACTCCATTAGAGCGAGAGCTAAACGATTTTAAACAGGCCCTAAGTAGCCTTAAAAACCATATTAGAAAATTAAGAGAAGATCTTCTTGATATTGATGAGACAAAAGAGGATTTTCTTGAATTGCATCAACTTTTTGATAGGGGCGATGGGTCTCTATCTGACATGTTAATCCTCACTGAATTAATAACCTCAAAACAAAACACTGACAATGTGTATTGGTATGAAGGAACATTTAAAAATATATCAGGCAAGTCTCAACTTTTTCTTACAGTGAATATGGCCCCTATAGAGCCGGGATATGAGCTAGCGAACACAATTTTTCACAATGTAGATCATTGCGTATTAACCAGCGCAACTCTTAGAACTAAAATGTCTTTTGACTATTTTTTAAATCGAGTCGGTCTGAATGAAATGGATTTTGATGGTTTAACAACCAATGTTTTTGAAAGTCCTTTCAGTTATAATGACCAAGTAAACTATTTTCAATATTCTGGAGATGATGGGCAAAGACCAGATATTATTGCAAAAACTATAATTCATTGTTATAATAATTTTAATAAAAGAATGATGGTTCTTTTCACTTCAAGAGCTCAGCTTGAAAATACATTAAAGCTGTTAAAGCAAATGAATCGGGCTGAAGAACTACCTATTTTTGCCCAAAAAAGACAAACTTCCAGAATGGGATTGATTAGAGGGATGAAACAAAGCACAAATGGAATACTTCTTGGTACAAATGCATTTTGGGAGGGAGTAGATCTGCCTGGTGACCTCCTAGAGGTTTTGATGATCATTAAAATGCCATTTGATGTGCCAACCGATCCAATAGTTAAGGCTTATGGTGGAATGATTGAATCGCAGGGTGGCAATAGTTTTATGGATTATGCATTGCCAGAATCAGTTATTCGCTTTAGGCAAGGCTTTGGGCGCTTAATCAGGACTTCTTACGATGAAGGGATTTTTATTGTAATGGATGATAGAATAATTAATAAAAGATACGGAGCTCTATTTAGTGAAAGTATACCAGTTCAAATGCAGGTATTTAAATATTTAGATGACCTTAGCTACCCTTAATTAAGCCCTTTTCGATCTAAGAGAGGTTGAATATTAGGTTCAGAACCTTTAAAATCGATAAATAACTGTATCGCATCTTTACTTCCACCTTTTGAAAGTAGTAGTCTTCTAAAGCGATCACCGTTTTCTCTTGTTAAGCCACCATTCATTTTAAACCATTTAACGGTATCTGCATCTAAAACCTCACTCCAGATATATGAATAGTATCCCGCAGAGTATCCTCCAATAATATGAGAGAAATAGGTACTTCTATAGCGAGGCGGAATTGCATCAAAAGAAATACCGGCCTTTATAAGTGTATTTTTTTCAAACTCCATAAGATTTTCTGCATCAGGAGCTTCACCTGGTTTAAGTTGATGAAGAGCTTGATCTAGTATCGATGATGCTAAATATTCTGTTGTTGAAAATCCTTGATTAAATTTTTGAGCAGATAAAACTTTATCGAGTAGCTCTTTAGGCATTGTTGCGCCGCTTTCATAATGAACAGCATAATTTTTTAACACTGATGGCCAAACAGCCCACATTTCATTAACCTGTGATGGATATTCAACAAAGTCTCTTGGAACCGATGTTCCTGAAAAATAAGGATAATTTACATTTGAAAACATGCCATGCAAAGCGTGTCCAAATTCATGAAACATTGTAATTACTTCATCAAATGACATTAATGCAGGTTCGCCATTTGGCGGTTTTACCACATTTTGATGATTTGCAACAATAGGGAGGTTGTTTTTTAATTTAGATTGCGAAACATACGCGTTCATCCAGGCACCACCACTTTTGGTTGATCTTGCATAACCATCAAAAAGAAATAATGCTAAAACGCCCCCATTTTCATTAAATACTTCAAAAACTCGCACATCTTCATGGTATACAGGAAGGTCAAATCGCTCTTTAAATGTAATACCAAAAAGCTTGGTGGCTGCATAAAATACACCATTCTGAAGAACGTTATCCATTTCAAAGTACGGTTTTAGTTGATTTGCATCAAAATTATAGCGCTTTTCTCGAACTTTTTCAGTGTAGTAATCCCAATCCCATGAAGCTAGTTTAAATTTACCACCTTCCGATTCAATCATTTTTTGTAAATCTGCAGCTTCCTTTTTTGCATTTGCTAGTGCTTTTGGGCTTAAGCTGCTTAATCTACTATTAACATTCTGAGGATTTTGGGCAGTCTGAGTTTCTAAAGTATATGCTGCGTGATTATCGTAACCCATCAAACGTGCTTTTTCAGATCGAAGATTAATTACATCAACAAGTATTTTACGGTTATCAAATTCTCCTCCACGGCTCCCTCTAGAAAGAGAGGCTTTATGTATTCTTTCTCTTATAGATCTATTTGTAAGAGATGAAAGTGATGGTTGGCCACTAGTATTTTTTAAGGCAATTACATATTTGCCATTAAGCCCCCTAGAATTGGCCTCATTTGCAGCAGATTCTATCGCTGTATTAGATAATCCATCTAACTCTTTACGATTATCAACAGTAACAGCTAAAGCATTTACTTCTTTAAGAATATTTTGACTAAAATTTGTTTGTAACACAGATATCTTACTATTAATGGACTTCAATCTCTCTTTTTCTTCTGAAGAAAGCTGGGACCCTGAACGTACAAAATCAACAAAGTATTTTTTAACCAAAAGAGCGCTTTCATCATCTAGTCCTATTGATTCTCTATTCTTATAAATTTCCTCTATTCTTTTAAATAGTTTAGCATTAAGTAGAATTTTATCACTATGAGCTGAAAGCTTTGGTGCTATTTCTGCTCTTATCTTTTCCATTTCATCGTTAGTATTAGCTGAAGTAAGAGCATAAAAAACTGTTGCTACTCTATCTAAAAGTTGGCCAGACATCTCCATAGCGATAATTGTATTATCAAAGGTTGGTTTTTCTTCATTATTTATAATCAAATCTATTTCTTTAAGATGCTCAGTCATTCCTTTTAAAAATGCAGGCATATAATGATCGTTTTTAATTAAATCAAAAGGTGGAAAGCCCATGTAGAGTTCGCTTTTTTCAAAGAACGGATTGTTGTTGGTATAGTTATTATTTTTTTGATCAATTGGATTATTTGTAGACATTGAACATCCTAATATTAAAAATATGATAGAGTAGAGTAGAGTAGATTTCATTGTATAGCCTTTATTATTATAAAAATTACACCTTTCTTTACCTTAAGAGCAAAGAACCCTTTAAAAATAACACATGTTTTTAATTCTTAATAAAAAGAGCTAAATTTGCCAATGGAAGCATTAATTATTTCAGATAAATTGATTTCTTGGAATGATCTTAGCTGCTTAATCAGCTCCCCTAGATCTATACGCTTATCCCATGAAACTAAAAAATTAATAAAAACCTCAAATGATGTTTTGCGCTCTATGCTTAGAAATGGTCATGTGATCTATGGCGTAAATACTGGTTTTGGTAAATTAAGCTCAGTTTCTATAGATAAGAGCGATATAGGTCAACTTCAATTAAATTTAGTGCGTTCACATGCTGCAGGTCTTGGCAAGCCATTTGAAGTAGGCATTGTAAGAGTTATTATGGTTCTCAAAATTTTAACCTGGTCTAAAGGTTTTAGTGGGGTTCGATTAAAGCTTGTTAATCAGTTAACCGGTATGTTGAATAAAGATATTATACCAATTATACCTTCTTTGGGCTCTGTTGGCGCATCTGGAGACTTAGCGCCATTATCACATTTAGCTTGCGCCATGATTGGGGAAAGTAATGTAATCTATAAAGGCAAAACCGTTTCTAGTAAAAAAGCTTTTAACTCTGTGGAGCTTAAGCCGATTGAACTAGGCGCAAAAGAAGGATTGAGTCTAATTAATGGTACGCAAGTATCAACTGCTATTGGAGTTAAAGCTCTCTTTGAAGCTCAAAACCTATTGCACTCAGCTGATATAATTTCGGCTCTTTCTGTTGAAGCTAGTCTTTCCGCGCGAGAGGTATTTAATCCCGCCATTCATAAACTTAAAAAACATAGAGGTCAAAATGTTACCGCTAGGAACCTATATAGCCTATTAAATGGAAGTGAAATAATTAATTCCCATAAAGATTGCAGTAAAGTTCAGGATCCGTATTGTATGCGCTGCATACCACATATTCATGGAACTTCATGGGAGGTGTTTTTAAATACAGAAAAAACCATTAATAATGAAATTAATTCAATTTCAGATAATCCACTGATTTTTCCTAATAGCACTATTCATAATTCTGGACATTTTCATGCTGAGCCAGTAGCGCAGGCATTAGATTCGTTATCAATAGCAATTTCTGAAATTGGTGCAATCTCTGAAAGACGAATTCATTACATCATGAAGGGCGCAGATGGCAGCTTACCAATGTTTGGAGCAGTAAATAGCGGTCTTGAGTCTGGCTTTATGTTGGCGCATGTAACTGCTGCATCTCTCGCATCGGAGAATAAAACATTGGCGCATCCATCTAGTATTGATTCCATATCAACCTCTGCTGGTCAAGAGGATATTGTAAGTATGGCACCATGGGCAGGTAGATCATGTTTAAAAATAATTGAAAATGTTCGTAGAATTTTAGCTATTGAGCTCCTTGTTTCTGGAAATATAAATTATAGATTTCATCAAAACTTTTCTTCGAGTAAAAGCTTAAAACCTTTAATGCAATTATTAAAAAAATCCAAAGTTCTATCAAAAAAAGATAGAGTTTTTGCTAGAGATATTGAAATAGTAGAAAGCCTTATTTTGAAGAATAAAGTTTTTTCCACAGTAAACAAAATAAGTAAAGTTGGTAGAATATAAATGAAAAATAGACCCCCTTTTAAACAAGCACTCACCTTTGATGATGTATTGCTTGTTCCTCAAAAATCAAATATACTACCAAATCAGGTAAGTGTAAAAACTAGACTTACTCAGAAAATAGAAATGAATATTCCTTTATTATCAGCAGCAATGGACACTGTTACTGAAAGCGGTATGGCTGTAGCGCTTGCAAGAGAAGGGGGAATTGGAATAATTCACAAAAATTTAACTATCGAAGAGCAGGCGCTTATGGTTGATAGGGTTAAGCGCTATGAAAGCGGTATGATCGTTAATCCTGTCACTTTATCAAGCGACAAAACTATTAAAGAAGCCAAAGAAGTGATGACATTGTATAAGATTAGCGGTTTACCTGTGGTTGAAAATGAAAAGCTCATCGGTATAATAACTAATAGAGATATTAGATTCGAAACAGATGAAACACTTCAAGTCACTGAGAGAATGACAACAGAAAAACTTGTTACGGTTCCACAGGGAACGACGCTTGATCAGGCAAAAAAGGTGCTGCAAGAACATAGAATTGAAAAACTTCTAGTCGTAGATAAAGCTGGAAGCCTTGCTGGATTAATAACTGTTAAAGATATCCAAAAGAAAGAAGATTTTCCATATGCATGTAAAGATAGCAGCGGAAGACTAAGGGTAGGTGCGGCTTTAAGCGTAACAGGTGACTTTCTTGAAAGAGCTCAAGAGCTTCATTCAAAAGAGGTTGATGTAATTGTTGTTGATACTGCTCATGGTCACTCAGCTGGCGTATTGGATCAAATTAAGAATATAAAAAAATCTATACCTGATTTACAGATAATTGGTGGAAATATTGCAACTTCAGATGGAGCAAGGGCATTGATTGATGTGGGTGTAGATTGTATAAAAGTGGGTATTGGAGCAGGTGCAAGTTGCACTACAAGAATAGTAGCTGGGATAGGAGTTCCTCAGTTAACCGCAGTAATGGACTGTGTAGATGAAGCAAAAAAATCAAATATACCAGTAATTGCAGATGGCGGGATTCGTTATAGTGGTGATATTTCTAAGGCAATAGCTGCTGGAGCTGATACTGTAATGCTAGGCAGCATACTAGCAGGAATGGATGAAAGCCCTGGAGAATTTATACTCTTTGAAGGGCGTCAGTATAAATCTTATAGAGGAATGGGTTCTTTAGGAGCTATGCAAGACGGTGATGGTTCAAGATATTTTCAAAACAATACTGAGGATAAAAAACTCGTTCCGGAAGGTATAGAAGGTATAGTTCCTTACAGGGGTAGTGTTAAAAACACAATTCATCAATTAATGGGGGGACTGCGTTCGTCAATGGGTTATTGTGGGGGTAGAGATATAGCGGATTTCCAGAAAAAAGCTGAGTTTATACAATCAACACAGGCAGGAGTTAAAGAAAGCCACCCTCATGAGGTAAAGATAACCAAGGAAGCCCCTAACTATCAAATATCAGATACAAAATAAAATTATTTTGCTAGTGAATTTAAGTGGCGTGTAACCTGAGACTTTCTTCTGGCAGCTGTATTTTTTTTTATGTGCCCCTTGCTTACCATTTTATCAATAATGCTTACTGCTTTTTTATAAGGGCTTTCTGCTTTTGAAAAATCAGTAGATTCCAAAACTCTTTTAATAGCTGTCCTCATATCAGAATGTTTAGCGCTATTAATTGCATTACGTTTTTTATCTTGACGCTCACGTTTAATTTGCTGGGGATGTCTATCCATCTTTTCCTTAAATTTATTTTAATAATTAACACGCGAAATTATCTTATATTTACTCATAAGACAAAATGAAAAATGATTTATATTTTTAATTAATTTTATTTAGATCATTGTGATAATCATCACAAACGTATAAACTAGTTAGCTATAAATTATTGGATTTAACCTGTTCAATTATTTTTATTTATAGTATTTTCTAATATGAGTACAGCGCAACATCTAAGAAATGTTCCCATATTTTCTGATCTTAATGATAATGATTTAAATATTATTGCGGCAAAAATGGTTTCTCGTTCTTATAAAAAAGGCAAAATGATTCTCTTAGAGGAAAGCCAGGGAGAAACTTTTTTTATTATAAAGAGAGGGGCAGTTAAAGTTACGCGCCAGAGTGATGATGGGAGAGAAGTAATTTTAGCCATTCTTGGGGAGAGCGATTTTTTTGGTGAAATGTCGCTTTTGGATGGTGAGGGAAGATCAGCGAATATTGTTTCAAATGATGATGCCGAAGTTTTGACGTTGTCTAGAAGTGATTTTTTAGATTGCTTAGAAACGTATCCAAAAATTGCAATTTCACTTTTAGAGGAGCTAGCAATTCGTCTTAGAAAAAGTGATCAGCATATTGAAAGTCTTTCACTTAGTGATTCTGAGCATAGAATAGCAATCACATTGATTCGATTTGCACAAGAGCTTGGGACGATTAAAAAAGGAGAGGTAACAATTAAAAATTTACCTTTTCAGCAAGATATAGCCAATATGGCTGGCACTTCACGTGAGACTGTATCGCGAACAATTAAGCTCCTTGAGGAAAAAAACTTAGTAAAGAAAGACAAAAAGGATCTTATTATCTTTAATTTTGACGAATTTCGTCAACTTTTTTCGTAATTAAATTATTCATAAAATAATGGTTAATTCTAACCAAAATGATGTTTTAAAACGCATTATTAAAAATGATCACTTGGCAATTTCAAAAGCGATTTCGCAGATTGAATCTGGCAATGATACAAATGATGCGCTTTTTAGTGAAATATATCCACATACTCATAATACAATTAAATTAGGTATCACTGGACCCCCTGGAGCTGGGAAAAGCACTCTTACAGATCAACTAATTCGTCTTTATCTACAGCAAAATATGAGCGTTGGAGTTATAGCAGTTGACCCATCAAGCCCTTTTTCTGGAGGCGCTCTTCTTGGTGATAGAGTACGAATGAATAATTATTTGTGGAATGATAGTGTTTTTATTAGAAGTATGGGCTCTCATGGTAATTTGGGAGGTCTAAATAGAAAAGCCCAAGAAGCTGGAGATGTTTTAGCTGCTAGCGGAAAAGATATTGTTATTTATGAGACTGTTGGGGTGGGTCAAGGTGAGCATGATATTGCAAAAGCTGCTGATTTAACCATAGTTTTGTTAGTACCTGAATCCGGTGATGATATCCAGCTAATGAAAGCAGGCCTTATAGAGATTGCAGACCTTTTTGTGGTAAATAAATCTGATAGAAATGGATCTGAAAAACTAGTTCAATCAATTAATAGCGTACTGCATATATTTAAAAATAAAGAAAAATTTGAACCTCCAGTATTTAAAGTTTCTGCTGATAGAGGCATTGGTATTGAAGCGTTATTTGAAGGAATTGGTAATTTTCTAAAAGATGATATGCACTCTGATTATTTAGAAGATAAAAAAATAACTAGGTATAAGGATAGAGTGCTCAATATTATCCATAATCATTTGATAGGTGACTTTTGGACAAGCACTAATATTGAAAAGCTTGAATCAATGATTGATGAACTTAAAGTCTCAGAATTATCTCCACATCAAATAGCGCAAAAACTTTTAAATAGCTAATGACCGAAAGGAATGAATCAATGCCTTTTTTAGATCATCTCGAGGAGTTGAGATGGAGATTGATTAAATCAATATCATCAATTCTTATTGGCGCAATAGCTTCATTTTATTTTATAGATTATATTATAGAGATTTTAATAAAACCCACAGAAAACCTTAACAATTCCATGGACCTGCAAGTACTTAAAGTCCAAGGAATGTTTATGATAAAATGGGGAATTGCACTTCTTGGAGGAATGGTAGTATCTATACCAGTTATGACATATCAACTTTGGAAATTTATTGCTCCTGGGCTCTATTTAGATGAAAAAAAATATATTATCCCATTAATTTTATTCACCTTTTTATCTTTTATATTTGGATTAATTTTTGCCTATCTAATTGTAATTCCATTTTCTTTAAGTTTTTTTACAGCGGCTGGTTTTGAAGGAATTGAAAATAATTTTTCAATAAATTATTATTTTAGTTTTATCACGTGGTTAATGGTTGGTAGTGGATTAATTTTTGAATTGCCTGTTATTGTATTTATTTTATCTATAATAGGACTATTAACACCGGCATTCATGAGGCACTATAGAAGATATGCAATCGTAATTATTTTAGTTTTAAGCGCTTTTATAACCCCTCCAGACCCAGTCAGCTTAATACTTATGTCTATACCATTGTTATTGCTATACGAGATCAGTATAGGAGTTAGTTGGCTGGTAAACAGGAAAAAACATTCTTAATTTGCACTCATGAAAAGTGATAAAAAATCTTTAAAGCGTATCACTCGACCAATCTTTGATGATATTAGACTCTTCGAGGAAGAGTTTAAAAGCGCCCTTCACTCTGAAGTTCGATTAATCAATATGATTGGTAAATATATTATTCATCACAAAGGAAAACTTATTCGACCAATCCTAACTATACTTTCATCCAGGGTTTGCGGTCAGCCTTCTTTGAATAGCTATAAAGCTGCTACCATGATAGAGCTACTTCATATAGCTACCCTAATTCATGATGATGTTGTTGATGAGGCAGAAAAAAGAAGAGGTTTTCCATCAATCAATAGGGTTTGGAAAAATAAAATTGCTGTTCTTATGGGTGATTTTATTCTTAGCAAGACTTTGATTAATATGGTTGGATTAAAAGATTTTGCCGCACTTCAGCTAATTGCGGATACTGCTGAAAAGCTTGCTGCTGGTGAAATACTCCAAATTGAAAAATCCCTCACAAAATCAATGACTGAAGATATCTATTACGAAATGATTTACCAAAAAACAGCTTCATTGGTTTCTACTTGTTGTGAATTAGGAGCTATCACATCTACAGGTAAGGATAAAGATAGATTAGCTATGATTAATTATGGAACCAAGCTAGGAATGGCTTTTCAAGTGAAGGATGATCTTTTTGATATTTTAGGCAATGAAAATTCAACTGGAAAAAAAATAGGGGCAGATGTTAAAAGAAATATAATTACACTACCGCTTATCTATGCGTATCAAAAAATATCAAAAGCTGAATCAAAGCAGATTAAAAAAATATTATCAAAAAAGAAAAAAAATAGATCAAACCTAAACGATCTAAAAGAGATTATAGATAGGGTTGGCGGTTTTAATTATGCAAAGGAAAAAATATCTGAATTCAACAACCAAGCGATAGAAGCGCTTTCCCCGTATCCAGAATCACCATATAAAAAGTCTATGATTGATTTAATTAGCTTTAATGCACAGAGAAAAGGCTAAACCGCATAATGGCTGATTCATGGACAAGGCTACTGGTCCTAAGATTTAGCTCTATTGGCGACATAATACAAACAACTTCAGTTTTAAATACTATTAAAAAGTATTTTCCAAATAGTATAATTGAATATTTGACTCTTAAAAAGTATGAACCCTTACTTTACAATCACCCTAGCATTGACTACTTACATTCTATTGATGCAGATACAAAAATTAGTTCAATTAACCATCTTATTGATAGTAGGGGGCATGAAGTTTTAATTGATCTCCATAATAGCGTAAGGTCAAAGCTGATTAGAAGAAAGGCGTATAGATTAAAATCTTACTGTGTTACAAAACCAAGAAAAAATAGACTTTCATTATTTTTAAATCACAAAAATAAATTTGATTCTGATTTTAATCAAAAAAAGTGGCTTCATCAACCATTGGTTGATTTATTGCCAGTAGATTACAAATCTTCAGAAATAAGTCTATTTGTTTCTGAAAAAGAAAAAAAAGAAGGAATGCGCATTTTAAATAAAAATGGCCTTAATGATAATAAATATTTCATTTTGATACCTGGATCAGCTTGGAGTCAAAAACAATGGCGTGTTGAAAAATATATAGAATTAGCGAAACTATGTGAAAAGAAGTATGAAATGACTCCTGTTGTTATTGGATCAAAAAAAGATGTTATTTGTAGTGAAATAGTTATGGGTTTATCAAAAAAAACTATTGATTTAAGCGGAAAAACTAACTTTAGAGAGTCTATGTCTATAATTAGCAATGCAACTATAAGCATGGGTAGCGATACAGGTTTTATTTATGCATCGGAAGCTCTTGATATACCCACTATTGTAATATTAGGGCCAACATCTATCGAAACAGGTGCAGGAGTTTTTTCAAAAAAATCTATCAATGTGTATAAGGATGATATTTGGTGCAGACCTTGCTCTCAAAATGGTAGCTTTCCATGTTATAGAAAAACTCAGTTTTGCATGGATGAGATAGACACTGATGATGTATTAATGAGCGTTGAAAAATTAATTGTATAATTATGTTTTGGAGGCTCATTTATAATTTAATCTTATTTCCGTTATTTATGCTCGCAATTATTATTTTAAGCATTTTTAGCAAGAAAATAAGAAAAGGGATCTATGGTCGTTTAACTTCAAAAAAAATAATAAATAATTTCCTACCTAATTTAAAAAATAAAGATATTTATTGGTTTCATGCTGCATCGCTTGGTGAATATGAGCAAATAAGACCAGTTCTTGTTGGCTTAAGAGAGGTTGAGCCTAAATCTTTTTTTGTGTTAAGCTTTTTTTCACCTTCTGGATTTGATTTTGTAAATGATCAAGATATTGATTGTAAAATTTATTTACCATTTGACTTTAAATGGACCATCAGGTTTTATCTTAAAAAAATAAATCCTAGAAAACTTATTTTAGCAGGTTATGATGTGTGGCCAAATCTGATTTGGGTTGCAAAAGAATTAAATATACACACAGTGCTTTTTGCTGCAAGATTTTCAAAAAAGAGCTCAAAGACATATCCCTTGATAAAAATATTTTATAGAAATATTTATAATTCTTTTAGCGCAATATATACGATTTCAAATACTGATAACGATCAACTTAAGTTGATCGTGGGGGACAATGGTAGGCCAATATTGCGAACACTTGGAAATCCTAGATATGACCAAGTTAAATTAAAATCTGATAAATTTACCAAAGAAAGAACTAAATCTGTGCTTCAAAGACCAAGGAGGCTTGTTTTGGGTAGTATGCACTATGAAGATGAAAAGAAATTAAATTCTTCAATTCTTGATCTAATTCATGATATACCTGATCTATCCTTAATATGGGCTCCTCACGATCCTTCAATTAAAAGTATTTCACAGATTCAAAATTTTTTAATTAAGAACAATATCAACTATAAAATGCTTGGCGAAAATAATATTGAGGAAATTGATACTGAAGTCATAATTGTTGATTCTGTGGGTAAATTATCTCAATTATATTGGTACGGACAGGTCGCTTATATTGGTGGAGGTTTTTCTTCAGGAGTTCATAATGTTATGGAGCCAGCAATTGCTAGGTTGCCAATATTTTTTGGACCTAATTATAGCAATTTTCATGAAGCTGAAGAGCTAATCAAAAAAAGGGGAGGTTTTTCAATTGAAACTGGTGAAGAATTATACTTGCAGGTAGCCAGTCTTTTTTCTAATCAAGATAAATTTATGAGTTCTAGTTATTCTGCAACAAAGGTTGTTCATGATAACTTAGGTTCGTCTACTCGAATTATTAGGAGTTTAATTCATGATTAGCAGGTTTTCATTTGATATTTTTTTTGAAAAATTTAATGAAAAAGAGCGAATTAATCTTCCTTGCGGTTTAAATGTTTTTTATGGAGAAAGCGGTTCCGGTAAAACAGAATTAGTAAATTCTCTTCTAAATAATAAAAACTTTCCTTCAAAAAATTTTATTATATCAAATAAAAAAACCCCAGACAAAATACAATTGGTATTTCAAAACCCTGAAAACCAAATAATTAGCCCAAACTTATTATCTGAAGTATCATTTGGATTAGAGTCTCAGTCTCAAATAAGTGATTTAAAAAGTGACCTTGATGAAATAAAATATTCTCTCCCTTTTGTAGATAACTGGCAAAGACATCCTAGTACGCTTAGTGGAGGTGAGATGGAAATATTAAATATTGTAACTGCTTTTTCGACAATATCTGATGCAGTTTTAATTGATGATGGCTTATCCTATTTAAATTCATCGATAAAGAATAATTGGATTAATTGGATTAATGAAAAATATGGAGATAGAAAAACAATATTATGGTTCACTTCAGATCATACTGACTTGAAATATGGAAACACTAAATGGATACTTTCTTTGTCTGGTTTACGTAAAATTAATAATTCTGAAATGCATACAACCTATAACCATAATCATTCAATAGGCGACCTCTCTATCAAAGCAAATAACTTAGTATTTTCATTTGATGATTCAAAAAAGAGAGTAATAGACAATCTAGATATTGAATTATCTAACTCCCGCTCATTGGGGATAATTGGCAAAAATGGCTCAGGGAAAACTACTTTTGTTCAATTGTTAACATCTGCCCTACAGCCATCAAATGGCAAAATAAAACTTAAATTATCAAATGAATCACCAAATATTGCTGTCTTGAATCAATTTCCCGAAAGAATGCTTGGTCCAAATTCATTAGAACAGTTGCTTCAAAAGTTAATTGATAATAATAAATTTGACCCTCTCCTGGTTAAGAGTTTTATAAAGAAATTGAAATCCCATCAAATAAATTGGAAAAAAGTAAAAAATAAAAAGGCATTTGATCTTTCTTGGTCAGCGGTACGTATTGTTTTAGTTATAATTCTATCATTGAGTAATTACAACTTAATAGTCTTAGATGAACCTACTTTTGGATTGGGGTTTCAGCAAAAAATTAAACTCAGCCAAATTCTTAAGAGTATTTTATTAAATAAACACCTAATTTTAGTATCGCATGATACAGAATTTATTCAAAATCATTGCGATCAAATCATTGATTTTGACTCAAAAACCATATTGAAGAATAATACAGTATTAAGTAATGCAAAATAGACTGAAATTAAACGATCCTAAAAAAATAGTTACCCTTGCTAACTTTATAAGCTTAGTCAGGGCAGTGTTAGCCATTCCAATAGTTTATACCTTAAGAGACCCTTCTCTTGGCTCAATAACATTATTTCTCATACTTGTTGCAATTATGTCTGACGCACTAGATGGCTGGGTTGCTAGAAAAGCCGATGAAGTTACTTATTTTGGTCAATGGGTAGACCCTATAGCTGATTTTATATGTATTTTATCTGTTGTTTCTTATTTAGTCTTGTCTGGTCAAGTACCAGCATGGTTCTTTCTTTTTTATATATTTAGGTATTTGTTCATAGCTGTACTTGCTATCTATGCTTTTAATAGAAATCAATTTTTTCTTAGTGCAAATTGGTGGGGGAAGTGGGCTACTGGAATCACATCTTTAGCTATTTTATTTCATATTTGGCCTTGGGAGGCTTTTCCATGGATAAAAGATTTTACTATATATGTTGCAACATCTCTTATGATTATTAGTTGGGCGGTTTATTTAAAAGATTTTTATATTTTATTTAAAAAATGAAATATAAGAAAAAACTCAAATTTATTAGTTTGGGGTGTGCAAAAGCATTAGTTGACTCTGAAAAATTAATGGGTGCCTTAAAAAGCACTAATTACGATATAACTGATGAACCTGAAGAAGCCGATACAATGGTTATTAATACTTGTGGCTTTATTGATATAGCGAGACAGGAATCTATTGATACTATTCTTCAGGCATCAGAGTTAAAGCAAAATGGCAAACTTGATAAGCTCGTTGTTATGGGATGTCTGTCAGAGCGTTACCCGCAAGAACTTTCAAAAGAGATTCCAGAGGTAGATTATTTTTTTGGTAGCAGCGATCATGTAAAAATTGTTAAATATTTAACTGGAAAAGAATTTTCTAAAGATGATCCAATTTTTTTACGATCAATATTAACTCCAGATCACTATGCATACTTAAAAATCGCTGAAGGTTGTGATAATGGTTGCTCATTCTGTAGTATTCCAATTATGCGAGGGCTTCAAAAAAGTAGAACCATTGATTCAATTATGTGGGAAGCTGAGAAATTGTCTGAAAGAAAAATTAAGGAATTGTTAGTTATAGCACAGGATACTACTAGTTATGGCTGGGACTTAAAGCCGAAAAAATACCTTGGAAATCTTATTAAAGAATTAGATCAGCTTGATTTTGAATGGATACGAATTCATTATGCTCACCCTGCACATTTATCTAAAAAAATTATTCGTGCAATAGCTGATGCAAAAAACATTTGCAAATATATTGATATGCCTATTCAACATGCATCTGACCCAATTTTAAAATCTATGCGTAGAGGGCTAGGTTCTGAGGGGATCAAGAAAAGAATTCAGATCTTAAGAGATGCGGTTCCTGGTATAAAAATAAGAACCACTCTTATAGTAGGATATCCTGGTGAAACAGAAAAAGATTTTGAAAATTTATGCTCTTTTGTAGAAGAAGTGCGGTTTGATAGGCTTGGCGTATTTACATATTCAGAGGAAGAGGGTACTTTAGCAGAAAACCTTAATGATGATGTACCTTTAAAAATGAAAAATGAAAGAAAAATGAGACTAATGGATCTTCAAGCTGAAATTAGTAATGAAAAAAACCAGACAATGATTGGTGAAATATTAAAAGTTATTATTGATGATGTTGGAGAAAAACATTCAGTTGGAAGAACTGAATATGATTCTCCTGAAGTTGATAATATTGTAAATATTGATAAGGCTTTGACTGTAGGCCAATTTTATAATGTAAAGATTGAGTCAGCTAATGAGTTTGAGTTAATTGGAACCCCAATTTAATAATTAGTATTTTTATACTTAGTCATTGGCATAGTACTTTTTAATTTCATTTGCGTATTTTTGCAAATAATCATTTGGTATAGGAAGAAGTAGATTGTATTGAGATATTTTCCATCGATTCTTTTCAATAACCAGCACACCGGTTCCTCTAAATTTTCCATAAGATTTATTTTCCACAATTTCATCAAACCATGCAGTTTTTTTATCTTTTGATATATAAATATTTCGGCTATTTGCCTTGTACGTCCAACCTGTTCCAGTATCAAAACGAGATTTTACATACAAGTTAAATTGATCTATTGGCCAACGCTCATTAATATCTGTTCCAAAAAAGACTGCAGTTTCTGAAAAAAGATCAACATATTTTTCTTGATCAGCGATAGAAGCTAGATAATGCAATGAATCTAACACTTGATCTATTTTCTTTTCTTGATTAGCATTATTGCATGATGTCAAAATTAATAGTGTGATGAAAATTATTTTTATCATTTTATATTCCTTGATTAGTATTTTTTCAATTCACCATCTTTTTTCTTCGCCTTATTTACCATATCTTCAACATTCTTTAGCAATTTTTTTGCATCGTAAACTATACCATCTTTTATAGTGTATTTTATTCCACCAACTCTTTCGGGTTTATTTTCACTATTTAATTTGATGGCACCAGTTCCATAAAGAACTTTAAAGTTGGCTAGCGGGTTTTCATCTATAATTATAAGATCAGCTAAATAACCTGGGGCAATGATACCAAAGTCAGGTTTTGTTCCCAATGGATTGTGTAAAGTTTCAGCACCATGCAATGTTGCGGCTCTAATAACCTCTAAAGGGTGAAAACCAGCTTCTTGTAAAAGTTCCAATTCTTCAATAAACCCAAACCCAAAAAGTTTATAAATATATCCAGAATCAGAGCCCGTAGTCACTCTTCCGCCAGCATTTTTATATTCGTTTAAAAATTGCATCCATACTTGATAGAATTTTTTCCATGCTATTTCATCGTGTGTAGTCCAATCAAACCAATATGACCCGTGAGCTTCACGACTAGGCATAAAAAAGTTCCATAAAGAGGGCAAGGTATATTTCTCATGCCAATCTGCATTTCTTGCATACATTACATTACGCCCTGCAGCATAAATATTCATTGTAGGGTCCATTGTTAGATCAAGATCAATTAATTCTGTTTTCAAGGATTCCCATTTTTTACCATTAGTTTTTACCAGTTTCCATTGATGGGCAACTTGGCCAAATCGATCCTGTTCATTATTATAATTCATATCTACAGGATATGGCTGTACATCGTTTTCTTCGTACATTGATTCAAACAAGCCATAGAAGTGGGTTTGGGTACCTAAACCCAAACGTGCAGCATCAAGTGTATTCATTCTTGCAACTCCTGTTTGACCTAAATGGGCTGTTGTTCCAAGCTTTTGCTTTATTGCTTCATCTATAAGTGCAGCCATTATATCAGGCTCATAGGAAACCAGCTTTAGGCCATCTATACCTTTATTTGCAGCATAACGAACCCATTTTCTTGCATTTTGAGCATCTCTAATTGGTCCTCCTTTCCAATCTTTTCCTTGGCCAGGTCTTTGGTATGCCCAAATTCTAGGCGCAGTTATTTTATTAGCTTCTGACCGAGCTTTTTCTTTAAGTGCAAATTCAAGAGAACCTAGGCTAACACCGCGAACTGTTGTAACGCCATGCGCTAGCCATAATTTGTATACGTAATCTGTATCTGGTGCTTTTTGGATAGAGCCAGCATGTGCATGCATATCAACAAACCCTGGTAGAACATAACACCCAGAAGCATCTATCTCAAAGTCTCCATCTTTAGGCCGTCTTTTTTTGTTTATAGGCACACCGGGATAACCCACGCTTCGTATATCAGTAATTCGATTATTTTTAATAACGATATCAACAGGACCAACTGGAGGCGATCCTGTTCCATTTATTAGAGTAGCTCCTCTGATTACCATTCTTTTGTATGGACCTTTTCCTTCAGAGCGGTCTGAGCCTGGAATTAAACTTTTTTTAGTATCCTGTGAAGATAGACCACTAAAAATAAATATTATAAAAATGGATTTAAAAATATACTTCATAGCTAGATATCTCCTAAATAAGCTAAAATTTATAGTATTAATTAATATACATCTTAAATAATTATTATAATTAATAATTAACTATTGAATGTATTTATCAGATCCAATAAAATGAAGTGATATATATGTATCCTCTCCAACTACCCAGCTATCATGAGGTCTCGGAGAAACATAGAATATATCACCAGGTTTTAATATTGAAATATTATCTTCTTCAAAAGCAACAGTAGCGGATCCTGATATTACCATTCCTAAATGTTCAATTTCACAAAATTCGGTTCCTGCTAGCGGGTTGGCATCAATTGACCATTTCCATCCTGGGTCATAGGTTGCCTTTCCAATAGTCATCCTATCTATTTTAATTATTTCAAATTTCCCATGATTAAAGCTTATTATTTTATCGGGGTTTTCAAATCTCTTGATGATTAAATTTTGCATTTTTTCATTCCTAAGTTATTTTTAGTATATTAAATCTCTGCCATTGTATCGTATTTAATATTGGTCTTAAATTTGCCAGTATGTCAGAGTTTAATCTCAATTCAGATTTCACACCAATGGGTGATCAGCCGTCTGCTATAAAAGAAATTTCATCTGGCTTAGATAACGGCGAAAAGCATCAGGTTTTGCTTGGAATTACGGGTTCTGGTAAAACTTTTACAATGGCTAATGTTATACAAGAACTACAAAGACCTGCCCTTATCATTTCACATAATAAAACTCTAGCTGCGCAGCTTTATGGTGAGTTTAAACAATTATTCCCCCAAAATGCTGTTGAATATTTTATTAGTTATTATGATTATTATCAACCTGAAGCATATTTACCTGTAACTGACACTTTTATTGAAAAAGACATGTCAGTAAATGAAGAAATTGACATACTAAGGCTTAAGACAACCAGCTCCCTTATGAGCAGAAAAGATGTAATTGTTGTTAGCTCTGTTTCATGTATTTATGGTATTGGTTCTCCTGATGATTACAAAAGCAAGGTGATCCAAATTAAATGTGGTGATAAGATTCATCGAAAAAATTTTCTATCTCATCTTGTAAATATTCATTATTCGCGAAACGATATTTCATTTGATAGAAGCACTTTTAGAGTTAGGGGGGATGTGATTGAAATTCATCTAGCTTATGAAAGTGTTGGTGTTCGAATAGAGCTTTTTGGTTCCACTATTGATCAAATTGTGCGATTTGATCCGTTAACAGGTGAAATATTCAAAGAAATGGATTCTGAATTTATTTATCCTGGAAAGCATTTTGTTACAGATCAGGAAGCTATAAATAAAATTACTACTGAAATCCGGTCAGAGCTCATTCATAGACTTGAAGAGCTTCGATCGAATGATAAGCTCCTTGAAGCACAAAGACTAGAGCAAAGAACAAATTTTGATTTAGAAATGATGATGGAGGTTGGTTACTGCTCTGGTATTGAAAATTATTCTAGATACTTTTCAGGAAGAAAACCCGGAGAAAGGCCTTACACACTAATTGATTTTTTCCCAAAGGATTTTGTAACAATAATTGATGAATCACATGTTACCCTTCCTCAGATACAAGCAATGTATAACGGAGATAGATCTCGAAAAGAAGTTTTGGTTGAGCATGGATTTAGATTGCCTAGTGCGCTTGATAATAGACCAATGAAAATTGATGAATTTCATAATAATCAGAATCAGGTAGTATATGTTTCTGCTACCCCGTCATATCGCGAGTTAGAACTTGCTAACGGTGTGATTATAGAGCAATTAATTCGCCCAACAGGATTACTTGATCCAACTGTCGAAGTGAGAAAAAGTCATGGACAAATTGATGATTTAGTAGGTGAAATCAACAAAAGAATTTCAAAAAATGAGCGCACACTAATTACAACACTGACAAAACGTATGGCAGAAGATTTGTCAGAATATTTAAGAGGAATTAATCTTAAGGTTAGATATTTACATAGCGAAATAGACACTCTTGAGCGCGTTCAAATTTTACGTGATTTAAGACTGGGTGAGTTTGATGTGCTTGTTGGAATAAATTTACTTAGAGAAGGTTTAGATCTTCCTGAGGTTTCATTGGTATCTGTTATTGATGCGGATAAAGAAGGTTTTCTGCGTTCAAAAAGTTCCTTGATGCAGGTAGCTGGAAGAGCTGCTAGGCATGTAGATGGCCATGTTATTTTGTATGCAGATAGAATATCCGAAGCGATGAAATATCTAATAGATGAATCATCTCGTAGGCGAAAAATTCAAAATGACTATAATATAAAACATAATATTAAGCCTGAAACTATACAGAAATCATCTGAGGATATATTAGGCACCACATCAGTAGCTGACACAATGGGTGGACCTGAGGTGATTCAAATAAAAAATAGGAGAGGGGATGATTTCAGCAGTATGGATAAAAAATTAGCGGTTGATATGATGCGGCAAGAAATGATAGAATCTGCAGAAAATTTAGATTTTGAAAAAGCTGCAAAATTAAGAGATGAAATAGAAAAACTTGAAAAAGAATTATCAAAAATGTTCAATTAGGTAATTTATGAATATAGAAAAAATTCAAAAGAAGTCAGGTATTGTAGGTCGCTCTGATGCTATAGCGAAAGTTTTAGAGATGGTTGCCCAGGTATCCCCTGTTGATATATCTGTGTTAATATCAGGAGAATCAGGTACAGGTAAAGAAATCTTTGCAAAAGCAATACATCAAAATAGCAAAAGAAGCCACGAATCCATTGTTACAGTTAATTGCGGCGCAATACCAGAAGGCATAATTGAAAGTGAGCTTTTTGGTCATAAAAAAGGTGCATACACTGATGCTAAGGGTGACCGTAAGGGGTATTTTGAAAGCGCTAATAAAGGCTCAATCTTTCTAGATGAAATAGGTGAAACTCCGCTTGATACACAGGTAAAATTATTACGTGTTATTGAGAGCGGTGAGTTCATGCCTGTTGGTGAATCTAAAATTAAAAAAACTGATGTACGTATAATCGCAGCAACCAATAAAGAATTATCTGATTTAGTTGAAAAAGGTAAATTCAGACAAGACCTTTATTATAGGTTAAATACAGTTTCAATAAAACTGCCATCACTAAATGAGCGCGTAGAGGATATTGCTTTATTGGTTGAAAGATTTGCCTTAGAGTTTACCAGGAATAATGATATGCTTTATAGGGGCTTTGTGCCTGAGGCAATCAGGTATATGAAAAGTCATCAATGGAAAGGGAATATAAGAGAATTAAAAAATTTTGTTGAAAGCATTATTGTTCTTGAAAAAGGGGAAAGGATTACAGGTGAGATGGTAGAGACTCAGCTTGGAAAAAGATATATTGATTTAAAAAATGATACCTTGCCTGTATTAACAAATCAGCCAGCTGATACAGCTGAAAGAGAACTAATTCTTAGGCAACTTTTTTTATTGAGACAAGATGTTGAATTTCTGAAGCAGCTTGCGTCTCCTACGCAAACACCCATAGGAAATATTGCCACTTCATTGCTCGATGAAGGTAAAAGTCAAGAGCGGTCTGGCTTAATCAATGAAGATTCGGAATTTTTTATTAAAAATAGCTCAATTGGTGATATGACTATCCAAGACCTTGAAAAAGAAGCTATTATAAGAACATTAAAATTTTTTAATAACAACAGGAGGGCTTCAGCAAAATCTTTGGGTATGAGCGAGAGAACATTGTATAGAAAAATCAATTTCTATGGATTAGAGAGAAAGATAAAAAACCAATGAAGCTATTACTTTCTAGCTTTCAATTAATATTTATGACATCTTGTGCTTATTATTCACTAGCTGGTAGTATTCCACCTCATATAAATTCAATCGCAATACCAATAGTTGAAAACCAAACTGCAGAATTTGGAATGAGTGAATCTGTTACAGAAAACATTCTTATTAAATTTAATGAAGAAAATATTTTGCGTGTAACCAATGAAGAATCAGCAGCCTCTGTTTTATCTGGAACAATTACTAGAGTTACTGATGCTCCTTATACTTTTACAAAACAAGAAGCTGTTACAGAATACAGATTTACTGTTCATATGAATATTGAATGGTATGATAAGAAAAATGAAAAAGTATTGCTTAAAAAAAATTTTTCAGGCTGGGGAGCATACGGGCTTTCTGGTGATATTAGCTCAGATGGTATTGACAATGATGGGGATGGGTTAGTTGATGGTGAGGATGATAATGAATTTGGTGACCCTAGAGAATTCGCTACCTCTGTAGCTGTAAACAAAATAGCTGAAGATGTTTTAAATGAAATTATGACATCATGGTAATTAACTATTTAAAAAGTGGAAAAAATGAATACAACGATATCTGAATTAAAAAATTTTGATGGTAAAAATATAGCTTTAAATGGCTGGGTTTATAATATTAGATCAATCGGGAAGATATGGTTCTTGATACTTAGAGATGGTACTGGTTTAGTTCAATGTGTTGTGATAGATAAAGAAACTGATAAAGAAACATTTGAATTAGAAAATACATTAACCCAAGAATCATCAGTTACTATTGAAGGGATTGTAAGATCAGAACCGCGCTCTGTAGGTGGATATGAGTTAGGCGTGACAAAAATAAAGGTACATCAGATAGCTGGCGAATATCCGATATCTCATAAAGAGCATGGCGCAGACTTTTTAATGAGTAATAGACATTTATGGCTTAGATC
>Ga0208410_1000381_pt1 | contig 26334 bp, 20 predicted proteins | sample ETN02SmetaG_3_FD_185787 | JGI IMG/M metagenome (GOLD analysis project Ga0208410, IMG submission 185787) | Marine microbial and viral communities from oxygen minimum zone, Eastern Pacific Ocean - ETNP2014F10-02SV257 (SPAdes) (version 2) | ecosystem: Environmental > Aquatic > Marine > Oceanic ... | reverse complement strand
CGCCGCCGCCGCCGCCGCCGCCGCCGCTCACCGCTCGACGTCGACGTCGTGGGTGCATGAATCGAACCTTCATCCATGCGCGCGCGCGCGCTCGATGCGTCCCTCGACTCACCGTCTCCACCTCACGCGCGCACGCCGACGCGCGGGCCGAGTCCGACGCGAGCGCCACCACCGTCACCACCGTCACCACCCTCCTCGTCGTCCTCCTCGTCGTCCTCCTCGTCGTCATCCATCCATCCATCGCCGCGTCCCCATCTGTCGATTCGAGTCCGTCCGAGGGGCGACACCATGGCACGAGTCATGAACGGTCACCGAAACCCTCCTCTTCGTGGTGTGCACGCGTCACCATCCCACATCGAATGCTCGGGCACGAAAGCTCGGGCGTGGCTCGCTACAGCTGTATCATTTTACATATTCGTACTGTAACAACCGTTAAGAGTATCTAACATTGATAAATAAAAATGTCGAACATGCCCCCACCTATTGTATTTGATAATGAACGCGACACGTCGAAAACGACGAGTCGTGACCCATAAAAGAGTCCCCCGCCATGACGAAAAATGCAGTCGGGTTTTCGCCACATTTCAGATCGAGGTGTGTGACAAAACCACGCGTCGCGGCGTCCTTATCTAGAACGAAATCACTCGGACGCGCGGTACATACATACAACAAGACACACCACACGGAGAAACTCGACACGCCATCCATACCCCACCCCACATGTTCGGACACACAACACGTACGTCACCGCGCGCGATCGCCGTCGAACGCACCATAAAACCCAATCCACGCGCCCCGCATCGCACCCATCCGCGCCGGTGCCCGCGAGGCGCGCGCGCGGGGCGCGACGCGCGAGAGTTTCGCGCGCGAGAGACGCGTCATGGCGGCGTCGCGCGCGCGAGGTCGTCGGAAACCGCCGGCGCGACGCGCGTCGGCGGCGATGGCGACGCTCGCGCGGGGTGACAGGGACGGCGGCGCGGACGCGTCGGCGTGCACGGTCGCCCTGGGCGCGGACGACGACGACGACGACGACGACGAGGATCGTCGCGCGCGCGGGGACGAGGACGTCGGGAACGCGTGGACGACGAGGAAAGTGGGCGCGCGCGCGATGGTCGGGATGGATGCGTCGCGCGGGAGACGGACGGCGGAGGGCGTGGGGGAATCCGTCGCGGGACGACGCGAGAGGGGCGCGGACGACGCCGACGAATACGAGGACGAGGAGGAGGAGGAGGAGAAGGAGGCGACGCGAGGGGTGAAAAAACAACGAAGGCGAGGGGTGAAGCGTTCGTCGGTGGAGACCAAGGCGAGGGTGAAGTCTCCGGGATCGAGCGAAGAGGGGGCCGAGGCGCGCGTGTTGTTTGAGGATAGCGCGCGCGCCGAGTTGTTGACGTCGGGAAGACGCGCGCGCGAGAGATGCTCGACGCCGACGACGGTATCGAGCGATGCGGCGACGATGACGACGTACGCGAGCGGGAGCTCTCAGAAGGGGAACGATAAGTTGATGCGGTTTTACATCGACGGGGATCGCCGACGCGGGTCGACGTCGGCGCCCAAGCAGGCAAAGGCGACAAAGGATGGACATTTACAGTACGCGTTGCGCGATCCTCTGACGTCGGAGTATAGAATCGTATCGCTCTTGGGAGAGGGTACGTTCGGTCGAGTGTTCGAGTGCTGGGACTTTGTCACCGAGAGTACGTGCGCCGTCAAGGTGATTCGCAACGTCAAAAAGTATAGGGACGCGTCCATGGTCGAGATCGAAGTCTTGAAGACGCTCGTGGCCGGCGCCGAGTTGGGTGACGTTGAAAAACATCACTGCATCAGATTGAAACGCGCGTTCGATTATCAGGGACACGTGTGCATGGTGTTTGACAAGTACGGACCGAGTCTCTACGATTTCATGCGCCAACACTCGTACAGGCCGTATCACCCCAAGGCGGTGCAACGCATCACGCTCAAGATTCTTGAGGCTGTGCGATACGTGCACTCACTCGGGATGGTGCACACTGATTTGAAGCCAGAAAATGTGTTACTAGTCTCCGACGCGTTCGTACACAGTGATGAGTACTCCATTCCGCAAGATTGCTCCGTTCGTCTGATTGATTTCGGAAGCACGACATTCATCAATAGACACCACAGCGCCGTCGTGTCTACTCGGCACTATCGCGCACCGGAGATCATCCTAGGACTGGGATGGTCGTATTCGTGCGATATGTGGTCGATCGGCTGCTTGATCATCGAACTGCTGACGGGGGAGGCTCTGTTCCAAACGCACGACAACGTCGAACATCTCAAGATGATGGAACACGCGCTCCGACGTAACAGTTTTCCTCCGAACATGATCATGGGCATGGAAAAAGACGTTCGCACCTTTTTCTTTGACAAACACTGTTCTGTGAAATGGCCGAACATAATGACGGATATTGAATCGCGCACCGCGCTCGGCAAGACTGGCATCATCGACCACATGGTGCGCGAACGCATCCCCGCCGTCAAACCGAGAAACTCCTTTCTCAGCTTGTTGTCTCAGCTGATGAACATGGACCCCAAGTACCGAATCCGCGCAGAGGCGGCAATTTACCATCGATTCTTCTTGGAAGACGTCGATCCACCGGCGAAGCCCAAGAAGTAAGGCTTCTTTCACGAGCAAAGCGAGGACACTCAGAAATGCCCCCGCCTTTACTCTCACGCGAGAACATTCGCGCGCTATTACTAACGCTTTCACGCGCCCATCCATGGAACACATGGTAATACCTTTCCGGCTCGCTTTTAGCAAACTTGTAAAGTACGCAGGACTATGCAGCATCGTCGTTTGGTGAAGTCTTTTTCGTGTACAAGCGCTAATGCAGACCATCGCTAATCATAGTCGTCTTCGTCCTCGCCCACGTCACCCGCGGTCGCGGCGAGCGATCCGGCGAACGGAGCATCGAGAGACCCCGCAAGAGTACCGGTACCGTCCAAACTCGCCATCGCAGCTTCTTCCTTGACGTTTCGCGCGGTTCGACGTTTCGTCGGCTCTTCGTCTGATTCGTCGTCGTCATCGCCATCCGTGTATCTCTTTCTCACGACGCGACCAGATCTCGATCTCGTCGTCTCTCTCGGCGGAACGATCTCATCCGGATCAAACTCTTCGTCCGTTTCGCTCATCTCGTCCACGAAATCCTCCTCATCATCGATAAAATCGTCATCCTTCTTCTTCTTCTTCGCCCTCTTCTTCGCCGCCTTCGGCTTCGCCCTCGACGGTTTCGCCTTCACCCTCGGTTCCAGTTCCGCGTCCAGAGACCCACCAGTGAGATCACCCAAATTCCCAAGATCTTCACCTCCCCCTCCTCGCTTCTTCCCTCGCTTCACCGCCGCTTTCCCACCGTCCTCCTCTCTCGCCTTGAGCTCCGCCTCGAGCGTCGCCAGATCGGGCGGCGGCGGCAGATCCGCCGCCGACTCCACGATATCGCTCAAAAAATCAAACGCCTCCGGCACCATCCCCACCGCCCCCTTCAGGTGCGACCCGGTGACCGTCTTCGCTCCGTGCAGAGTCGCGACGTCCGCGCACACGCGCACCAACTGCGCGACGAACAATTCCAGCGCCTTGGACATGACGACGGGCGCGGGGCCGGCGATCTTTCCCACGTCATCGTCGCGCTGCATCATGCGCTTGATGCGCGCGGCGAGCGGGTTGGAGGATTTTTTCGGCGGCATGCGCGCGGGGGCGCGACGCGAACGGCGGCTTCGCGCCGAGGAATGAGACGGCGCGAGACGACGCGAATTCGATCGGTCGGTCGGTCGCCGCGGTCGGTCGCCGCGGCATTCGTCGTCGCCGCGACACCGACGATGCGAACGTCGACGATGCGAATGCGGACGCGGATGCGTTTGAAGAGAATGCGTGGACGCGTGCGGGCGGTGAGAGGGCGCGGGGAGGGGGTGGGACGAGGCGCGAGGCGCGTGAAGGCGGTGGAAGAGGAGGAGGCGGCGGAAGAGGAGATGCGCGTGGAGATCGCGGAAAAGCCCGAACACTGGCGCGCGATCGATGGATTTTTATCGGTCGAGCGCGCGGGTGAGTTGCGAGGAGTGTTTGACGCGCGCATGGAAGATCCTCTGCGGGTGGATCCGGAGAGATTCGTGTGGGATTATTGGCACGTGCCGAATCAGTACACGCTCTTGCGAACGCCGGCGGAGGACTATTTCGGAGAGACGCTGTATCGTGAGCTCGAGGACGCGCTGTTGGCGTACGGGAAAAAAGAGTTGGGGTGTTCGTCCATCACGCCGGTGTGGATGTCGTGTTACGTGCACGGGATGCGACAGGAGTTGCACGCCGACGTGCCGCACGGGCCGTTCGCCTTTGTGTTGAGCCTGACGGCGAACGAGGATGGAAAGTTTGAGTTTCGCGGTGGTGAGACGCAAATCATGCGTCCAGAGCGTCTACATTATTGGAAGAATTTTGATTCGAGTCAAGTCATCGAGCGAGGACAAATCATGGAGACGATTGCGCCGAACTTTAATAGACTTGTGGTGTTCGACCCGAGACTGCCTCACGGCGTGACGGAGGTTTTCGGGACGCAAGATCCGAGGCACGGTCGTCTCGTCCTGCACGGTTGGTTTAAGGATCCCGAGCCATCGTTCAGTGGCGCTCTGACGGAGGAAGCCGCGTCTGAAACGCTCGAAGCCGCGCTCGCGGAATTGTACGCGCGTCTCGTCGAGCTCCCTCGCGCGAGCGGCGTCGTCTGCGCCGCCATCACCGTCGCCCGCGACGGCGCCGTCACCAATCTTCGATGGACGTGTGACACCCTCACTCCGATCCCGCTGCCCGAGCTCCCGAGCGAGACGGAGATCCGAGACGCCATCATGCTCGACATCGCCGAGGCGCTCTTAGAGCTCAGATTTCCCGAGAGCGACGGTGAATCCGTCATCACGCTCCCATTTTGTTTCGAGTAGTCACGTAGAACAGTGTACATTAACCACCATTTCTTTCTTTTCCAACTCTTTGAACGTCGAACGTCGCGTCGGACGGCGCTCGTCCGCGACGGCGTCGCCGACGCCGGTCGGTTGGTAGTTACCGCCGCCGCGCCGTCGCCTCGGCCCGCCATCCCGCGCCTCGCCATGGCCGTCGCCGACGTCGCGGACGTCGGCGCCGATACCATCGTGGACGTTCACGCGTACGCGCTCCCCGACGCGCGCGTCGTCGACGTCGTCACGCTGCGCCCGCGACGTTGGCCCGAGGAAACCTCGACGGCGGAACGCGATGAGACCGGTCGCGTCGCCTGGCGCGCGCTCCCGACGCTGTGCGCGTACCTCGCGTCGAACGCGGGTCAGAGACTCGTTCGCGAGCGTCGACGCGTGCTCGAGCTCGGCGCCGGGTTGGGGACGCCCGGGTTGTTGTGTTGGCGCTCGGGAGCGGCTCGCGAGACGACGGCGACGGACGGGAACAAAGAGGTGGTGGACGATCTGAAACGGTCGATAGAGATGAATCGAGCGCGCGTCGGGGATGAAATAGACGCACTCGGTTCGATCGAGGCGAGAGAACTGGCGTGGGGATCGAAGATGGGTGGAGATGCGAAAACGAGCGCGCCGCTCGTCATCGCGAGCGACGTCGTGTACAGCGAGCGATCGGTGCGAGAGGTGCTAGAGTGCGTCGATGGGATGTTAGAGGAGGGTGGTATTTTTATTTTAGGGTACGTGTCGCGTTGGTGGTACGTGGACAGGGCGCTTCACGAGGCGTTGACGGATGGTGGGTGGTCTACGAAGGCGTCGCGGGTGGCGAATTTCGACGAAATTTGCAAAACCGAGTCGATTTTTGATCGGCCGTGTTTGCTCATCATCGAGCGCGGACGCCCGGGGACAACTAATTGTGCGATACGCGCGGAGGAGCCTTCCTCGAGCGCGAATCGCGAGTGGTTCGATGACACCGATGGGCGATTTTTGATCACTCCGATGGACGCGCTCACCGAGAGCTTTGACGCCGATTTGCGCGAGGCGCTCGACACGCACGGCGATCGCATCACCAGTCTGGAGATCAACGGTAAAGGTCCGTTTAGAATAGAGAGGGACACACTGCGCGTCGCGTTGGACGCCTTCGCAACGCGAGCCTCGGAGACGAAACTTTCCGCGTTAAAAATATGTCATTGTTGGCTCGACGCCGAATGCTGGCGCGAGGTCGGAAACTTTCTCGCCGGCGCGAAGACGATCCAAACGCTCGAGATTCACGATGAAGACATCGATGAAGACTCTATTCGCGCCATGGCGACGGGCGAGGACGCGCGATGGACGGCCGATTTGAAGCGGTTGAGTTTTCGCAGGTGCGAACGCTTCAAGACGGCGGCGGCGCGCGTGCTTCGGTCAGCATGGTTTCCCGCGGGCGCTTCGAATCTCGAATCGTTCGAGATTTCGTACTGCGCCATCGAGGACGAGGGCGTGAACGCTCTTTGTGAGATGAATCTCGAAGGCGTTCGGCAATTACGGTTCGCGAACGTCGAAATATCCATGCTTGGAGGCGCCGACGTGTCGAGGACGCTTGGGTCGTGTAGATATTTACGGGAGCTCGATGTGAGCGGTAACGACGAATTCGGCGCGTTCGGCGCCGCCGAACTCGCGGACTTCGTAGGAAACGTCGGCGAGACGCTTGTCACACTGGATTTACGAGGATGTAACCTCGGCGATAATGGGTTGACGTGGCTGTGCGAAGCGCCCCTCGGCTTTCGCGCGACGCCTCGACTCGAGACGCTCCGTCTGGGATCAAACGGCATCGGCGACGATTCGATGGAAGCCCTGGCGACGTTGCTTCGACACCCATCGCTCCGCGCCCTCCAACACCTCGATTTATCCATGAACGCCATCACCTGGCGCGGCGCGTTCGACTTCACCGACGCGTGGTCTTCCGCGCCCGGCGGCCCGTCGCTGCGAAGTCTCTCCCTCCGAGGAAATCCCATCGGCGACGACGGCGTCGACGCCATCACCGACATCATCGATTCCGACGTCGACGCCACCGCATTCCTCGCCCTCGAATCCCTCGATCTCACCCACTGCGACCTCGCGTCGCCGCCCCTCGCGCTCGCCGAGGCGCTCGCGTCCCCCGCGCGCGTCGCCGCCGCCGCCGCCCGCGTCCTTCTCTCCATCTCCGTCCCCAGACGCGACGCCGTCGTCGAAAACGTCACACACGATCCCATCGACGATCTCACCGCTCGATTTCTTCGCTCGTCGTCCGTGTCCTTTCGGGTCGTCTCGTGAGCGTCTCGCGTCTCGCGTCTCGCGTCTCGCGGGCGAGCAGTCGGGCCCATAGTGTTACAATCGAGTCGACGTCGACGGTGCGTCCCGAGCGGTCGATTCGCGCGCGACTCGCGTCGATACGAACGGGTATTCCCCACCCTCCACCCTCTTCTTTTTCCCCGCCTCCCGTGGGTCGTCGAGACGACCTCGTTCGGTCGTTCGAGACGACGGTCGAGCGGTCGCCGACCGACCTCCGGTGAACACCATTCATTCATCGACGATCGGTACTTTCCGACGCGCGCGCGATATCCGCGGCTCGAGGAACATGGCTCGAAAAGTGGCTCGAAAGAAGACCGCGCTCGCGGTGGGCGCCATCGCGGCGTGCGTGCTCCCGGGTGCGCTCGCGGGCTCGTCCGCGCCGCCGAAGTTCCCGACGGATTGCATCAAGCAAGCCACTCTCGGGAAGTGTCTCGCCGGCGACAAGCTCTTCGGCGATACACCGGACCCAGACGCCGTGGAAGGGATAAAGGGTATACTGTCCGATCCGTTGATGATCGGTCGGGACGATGTGCATGATGAACCGACACTCGGCGGTGGACTCAAGAAATTTGTCAGGCGCGCGGCGGGCAAGTCGTCCGCGGCGGCGAAGAAGGCTGCCGCCGCCGCCGACGACACGAAGTTGGACGACAGCGATGCGCAAGACGACCAGGAACACACCTCGACCCAAGACATGACGCATACCCAAGACATGACGCATACCGCCGACGACTCTCATCACGAATATCCCTCTGATATGTCGGCTGACGAACACGCGGCTGAAGAGGAGTCCATGAAGGACAAGATGTCCGAGATCAAGGCTGGCTTCCAAGGTTGCGACTTGTCTGCGATCGCGCAGTGCATGATCGATTCCGACGCCGAGGAAGCTCAAGCCAAGGGCAAAGAGATCAATGATTTGATCGCCAGTCCGATGTGGAAATCTGCCCCGGTGGAGTGCTCCTACCCGGCGGCGAGCGGCGGCAAGCCGTCCTGCGAGGATTTCATGAAGCATGAAGCGAAGTTGGCGCTGAGCAGAGGTCGCGCTCCCCGTCGCGCGCAGCTCGGTGCGGAGCTCGCTCAAGGCCAAGCCGGTGCGGCTTACGTCGCCGTCATCGCATCCGTCGCCGCTTTCGCGGGCTACACCGTTTACCAACGTCGTCAACAGTATGAGTCCGTACCGACGAACGCAGGCTACGGCGCCATGTAAGCGTCGGTGTCTTCGTTTTTGAATTACTCAAGAAGACAACACGAATCGTTAGGCTGTCGCGACGACAAGCGACGACGAATCGTCTGCGTTTACAAATGTTTCGCAACGCCATCCTGAAATTGGATACATTCGTTGGTGCTTGGAAGTGATGGTTGAACAAATTTTCTCGTCAGTTTCCCGCAGTGTTGTTTGTAAATGATACGGTATGAATTGAATAACCACTCATCTCGCGTCGTTCCCTCACAATCGAGCGACGCAAAAATGTCGAGCGACGACGTCGGACGAAGGACCGACGAGGACTCGCTGAGCGATGGTTTCGACGAAGATGCGATACGCCAGGCGCGTCTCCGCCGCGAAAACTTCTTCTCGAGCTCGAGCAGAGCTATATTAGGAACTCGGCATCGCAAAGTTAAGTGACGCGCGCACTGACCGGCGAAGCTTCTGTCCACCTCGATAGATTATCGAATCTTTACCTCGAGATGATTCCTCGGACGCACATGCGAAGAAGCTCCGAGAGGAATGCGAGAAGGTGAGAGTCTCTCTTGCAGAGTCGCGAGCTCGAGAAGAGGCTTTGATTGCCAAGTGTTCCGCACTCGCCGCAGAATGCCGAGGACAGGCGAGGAAGATGATGACCTCGCTCGATTTATCGAAACAAGATCAATCGACCATCGACGCTTTAAAGTTGGAGCTCGAAAATTCGTGGGCGACGATAGATGAATTGCACGAGAACGAGTTGGCGAGTAAACGGGAGGCGAGCGAGTTGAGATTGGAAATAGAGCGCCTGACTCGGGACGACGATCGACCGGTGACGCACGGACGGAGCTCCACGGGCGGAACCGATACCGAAGACCCCTTTGCGTTTCAACGCCCGCGCCCGCGCCGTGTGGACGCTCGCGAGATGGAGAAGTTACTGAGCGCCAAGGAAAGTCTCACCGCCGAACGAGACGAGCTCCTCGAGCAAACAGTGAAGCTTCGAGAGGATATCAACAAGTTTGCAGAGCGGACGCGACGAGCCGAGATGTCGAAACTGGACCTAGATCTGGAATTGCAAAAGGTACAAGACGCGATGCACGCGAACGCGATGGAGATCGAGCGAGAGAAACGTGCCAAGGAACGTCTTGAGCAAGAAACGACGGAGGTGAACGAGCGTTCCCGACAGCGCGAGGAAGAAATCAAAGAGTACAAGATGAAGATGACCAAGGCTGAGGAGATGATACAGAAACTAGAGAAAGAAACCAATGTACAACAACGTCGCGCGGAGGCGATTCAGAAGGAATTGAATTTACTCGCGAGCAAGTCGGACAAGCTTCATCGTAAACTCGACCAGATGCGAGCGAATAACAAGAGCGCCGAAGACGCGAACGCCGCCAAGATGCACGAGATACGAGCGCTGAACGCTGAGATTAAAAATTACGAACGCGAAAACGATAAATTATCAAAGAAGTCATCGCAACTCGAAGCTAAACTTCGCACCGCGGAGCAATCAAAGTTGAACGCGGACAACGCGAAGGATTCGCTGAAACAAGAGGTTCAAATGTTGGAACAAAAGTTGGAGCGACAGAGGAGAGATTTAGAGCATGAGCAGCGAAAAAGGAATGACTTACTTCGAGAGCGCGATGTGCTCCTGAAGACGACGACGCAGGCACAAAACGCCACGAGTCACCAACAAGACCTACTCCGCATTCACGAGTCGCAGCGACAAACGTTGGAAAACGAGCTCAAGAGTTTCAAGGTGGATGCCGCCAAGCAAGACGTGAAAATTAAACAGCTCGACCAAGAGCGAGCCAAGCTGTCGATGGAAGTTAAAAACGCGGCGACGCTGCAGGAAAAATACGAGCACGACATCGATGAACGAGAATCTCGCATCGTCGACCTCCAGAAGGAGTTGCGAGAGGCTGAAACCGAAATCAAACGCGTCGAAAAGGCGTATGACGCGATTCGCGCCGAGCGTAATACCCAGTCAAAGTTTCTCGTGGATGCGCAATCAAAAATAGCGGATATTCAACACGCATGCGCGATGAAGACATCCAAAATAGATGCGTTGCAGGAAGAAATCCGAGCGAAAGAATCCATCATCGCGAGCGAACGTTTTGAACACTGTAAACTGGATCGGGAACACGAAGCGCTGACGAGACACGGTGACAAGCTACATTCAACGCTTCGAGAGACGCAAGACGCGCTCAAGCACGCAAACGACGAGGCAAAAACGTTACAAACATCCGTTTCGTCCCTGCACGATCACTGCGCGGCGCACCGAAAACAGATCGATGACGTCAATCGCGATCGCGACGTGCTCAACGCGCAACTCACCCAACGCAATCGAGAGTGCACGCTGCTCTACGAAAAGGTGAAGATTCAGCAGCGAATTCTCAATCAGAGTCAGGCTGAGTACAAGGAGCGCGTTCACGAGATTAAGATGTTAAAGCTTCGATTGGCTTCGCACGCGCGTGAGCTCGCGTCGCTTCGAGAAGCCGCCGCGAGCATCGACGCGCTAAAGCAAGAGGTGAGAGCGCTCGATCTCGAGCTCGTGCACGAGCGCACCAAGGTTAAGGCGCTGAGCGAAGAGCTGGAAACGCCCATGAACGTGCACCGTTGGCGACAACTCAAAGGAAGCGACCCGACCATGTACGAATTGCTACAAAAAGTCCGAGTGTTGCAGCGTCGACTCATCACCAAGACGGAGGAGGTCGCCGCCAAGAAGATTCTTCTCGACGAGAAGAGCAAAGTGCTCGTGGAACTTCGCGTCGTGCTCTCACGTCAACCCGGTCCCGGCGCATTCGAGGAGTTACGAGAGACACACGCACAGATTAAAGATAAATCGCGGCAAATCAAAGGATTACAGAGCGAGTTGAAGATGTTCATCGCGCACCGAGACGCGTACACGCACGAACTCGGCGCGCTCCACGAAGAGTTAACCGTCTTGCGAAGAAAAAAGTCTGACAGCGACAAGGGACGCGATTCGCCGGAAAAAAGGGTTTCGACGTCACCCCGCACCGTCGTTTTCGCGCACGCAAACGGGTAACGCACGCGCGCGCGCGAGTCATCATTCGCGAGTTCATCCGTCTCGCTCGCTCCGCGGTACAGCGCTCGGATTCTTTTGACATTACACGGACGCGACTAGGCAAATTTTCTACTTGGCCTCGAGCGCAGCCACCATAGCGCCGCACACATCGATACCAATCTGCGCCTGCGCCTTTTCATAGTCATCCTTCGCGCTCGCAAATTTACTCTGATGTTCCGCCAACCCTTTCCGCACCGCGTCCCCGTCGAGGTGCTCCACCGGCACCGCCTCCACCGCGCAGACGTCCGCCGTGGAGTCGGCGTGCACGAACGCGAACCCACCGCTCACGAAATACTTTTTCACATCCTTATCGTTCACGTGCACGCTCACGACGCCCGGTCTGAGTTGTGACACCGTGGGGACGTGCCCGGGGAGAATACCGAAATCACCAGTCGTCGCCGGCACGAGCACCATGTCAACCTGCGCGAGACCGTGCGATCGGAGGTCAGTCGCTATGAATGAATGGAATGCGTCGCGATGCGATGCGATGCGAGACGAGACGAGACGATGGGTACAAAGACCAGCGTTCGTGCGCATTCATCGCGCGTTCGTTCGCGTCGTTCGCGTCGTTCGCGACGACGCGAACGCGCGCGTCGCGCGGTGAACCCCCGACCGAGCGCGCGATCCCGCGATTCGATTCGACGACTCGCGACGACTCGAGCACACCTCTTCACCGTCGTGCGGCGCGTCGTGGGGCACGTAAAAATTTAACCTGAGCTTTTCCGGCGTCCCCGTCGTCGTCTCCACCGCGGGCGCGGCGGCGAAACTCATCGTCGTGGACGGCGCCTCCATCGACGCGACCGTCTTCGCGGCTTCAAACTTTTCCATGAAGGCGTCGATGGAGGCTTGCGACGGGGCGGTGGAGAACGCGCGCGACGCGCGGGAGACGACGGATATCGATCGGCTCGCGCGGGCGAGCGCGCGAAGGGAGGACGCCATCGTCGTCGTCGTCGTCGTCGTGTGTCGCGCGCGCGCGGGGCGGGGGCGGACGCGTTCGATCGGTCGGTCGCCGCGCGGCGTCCACGGTCGGGTCGAGTCGTGACTCATCGGCTCGTGTGTGTGTGTACGTGGTGTGTATGTACATCGAGGGCTTGTAGGGTACAGTATTGGGTCTGAGATTTATGTGTGTGGTGGTCCTCGAGAGGCGTTGCGAATCGGTTGGGAAATGATGTTTCACGACGATTGACGCGTCAGAAGGTTGTCGCGACGCGTTCGTTCGTTCGTTCGTTCGTTCGTTCGTTCGTTCGTCGCGTCGAGCGCGCGCGTGGGCGCCATGGAGGATGTCTCCGAAGCGGCGACCGCGTTCCTCACGGCGTTGGATACCTCGCTCGCGCGCGCGTGGCGCGAGGAGGATCGCGCGTGGAGGAGAGAGGATCGAAAATGGCGTCGTGAAGACATGGAGTTTCGCGTCGAGGAGCGGGATTGGTGGCACTTGGAGCACTTGCATCGGGAGGAGAATCGAAAGTGGCGGCGACAGGATGTCGAGCAGCGCGTGCTCGAAAACGCGAGGTGGGTTTGGAATCGATACGTGGAGAAGAATAGAAGAGACGTGGAGGAGAAGGGGGAACAATTGCGAACGACGAGTAATCTCAGCGCGCTCATCTCGGGTTTCGTCGTGGTGGCGTTGGTAGAATTTCAATTTAGCGAACCGGCGCAGGTGCCGCGACAGAGCGAGGCGCTCATCGCGGCGTACGCGGCGGCGACGGCGTGCACCGTCATCTTGATGTTGAACTCGATGGTGTTGTGTTCGTTCATGCTGAGTAATATATTGAGGAACGGTAAGACGTACGTGAGTGAGGATGAGGAGGCGGAATTTTTATACGCCTGTCGGAGATTCGCGCTGGGCTACGCGCCGGGGGACACGCCGCCGATACCCAAACGCTCGTTTGAACGGTATTGGGAGACGCGATGCGAGGCGGATTGGAGGAAAGCGTTTCGAATGTTCACGTACGGGGTGCCGATGTTTCTCACGACGCTCACGCTGAGCGCGTGGTTAAAGTTTTGGTACTCGCTCGCCGCGCGACTCATCGTCACCCTCGTCGCCGTCTTGGGCGTCGTCATCTGGTTCCAAACACAGCGCACGTGGGGTGCGCATCTCGTGAAGAGGAGTAAACGATTATTCTCAAAATCGTCCCATCTTCCACCCGAGGGTCTTCCCTTCGATTGGCACGCGCGACCGAAACACGCGGCGACGGCGTCCGAGGACGAGCTCAAATCCAACCGAGACGACGCCGAGGAGGATAACCTCTCGCACACGTCTCTCAACGACGACGCGTCCCCCGCGCGAGGCACCACCACCACCAACGACCCCAAAGACGACACCGAGCGTCCAAGCCTCAGATCCATCGCCATCGACACCGTGTCCCAACAATTTTCCATTCGCGAGAAGAATTTCCTCAAGGATTCGTCGCCGCGCGTCGTCGACGCCGCGCGACGAGAATTCGAAAAGGTCGGTCTCAAATCTCCCGTCGTCGACGCCCACGACTCGAACGAGGTGTGACCGATCGCCCGCGCCGTTTCATTCCTTCATCCCGTAGCCCGTATGTAATTCTGATAGCCTCGGCGCGTTTCGCTCCCGAAAACATGAAACTAGCCGTTTTCTCACCCATCACTCGCGTCCGCCTCCCGCGTCACACCTCGCCGCGTCCTCCCCGCGAGACGCGCGACGATCGAGAAGGATGAACTTAGACGTCCTCTCCCGCGGGTTTCCTCGCGTTTCGCCGTCTCTCGGCGCCGCGTTCGTCGATGAACGTCGCGACGGTTCGTCGCCCTCGACCTCGACGCCGAGCGCCATCGACCGCGCCATCGATCGCGCGCGCGCGCGAGCGACGCGCGCCGAGCGCGCGCTGCAAGAAAAAATGTCGCGCTCGATGCGGGATCTGACGAATCGGCCGCGAGTCGACGGTGAGAGCGATGCGAGGGAGAAGACGTTCGGGACGCGAACGGGCGGCGAGAGGGGATCGAAGGCGAAGACGCCGCGCGCGCGCGGTGCCGGGGGCGAAGGAGATGGACGAACGGTGAGAGACGGGCGAGAGATTTTGCGCGGTGCGCGCGAGGAGACGCGCGCGCGCGGTGAGGGGGGGAGAACGTCGTCGAGGACGTGGATCGACGACGTCGTCGTCAGGGCGACGGCGGAGGCGGAGCGCGCCGAGGCGGAGGGTGATCGACGCATGCGCGCGCGTGCGGCGAGCACGGTGGCGGCGGTGATGCGAAGTGGGATGAAGGAGGCGTCGGGGACGGGGGGAGGGGTGAGCGGAGGGGCGAGCGGAGGGTTGGATTCGGAGATGGCGGAGGCGTCGCCGCGCGGAGGCGCGAGGACGTCGTCGCCGAGGTATAAGAGATCGGACGTGGAGGCGATCGAGGCGACGATTCGGACGGATTTTGAGAATAAGGTGAAGCTCGTGCGCGAACGGGCCGAGGCGGCGGAGCGAGAGGTGGCGCAGTTGACGTCCAAGTGTCAAGAGTTGGAGAACGGGAGACGGTCGGCTCGAAACGCGCTCGCCGAGATGGCGTCGCAAAACGCCAAGTTGGTGAGCGCGTTCGCGGCGAAGAAGGATGAAGTTCGCGAGTTGAAGGAGTTGGTGGAAGCGTCGGCGGTGGACGCCGACGTCAAGGCGCAAAACATGGACTTGAAGGAGGCGTTGAGGGACGCGAGAGCCGAAGTCAGGACGGCGCGAGAATCAGAGGCGGCTCGCGTCAAGGAAGTCGAGGCGATGACTCGAGAGCTCGAGCGCTCGCGTGCTCGCGCGGGCGGCGGCGACGGCGACGCGGCGACGCTCAGAGCGAAACTGACCACGGTCGTCAAGGAGCTCGAGCTCGAGCGCGAAGCGTTTTCGGCGCAAAAAGCCGCGTGGAAGCAGGAACGCATGAAACTCGTGAGATTGGCCGCGGATTACTCGCCCTCGAGAAGGAGCGACGCCGCCACGGAAGCGAACGACGTCAAGTCATCGCCGAAAATGACGACTCCCAAAAAGCACGCGCGGTCGACGTCGCGCTCGCCGATGACGAAGCCGTCGACGGGGGCGTCGCCGCGTCGGTCTCCTCGCTCGGCGAAGAAGCACACGCTGCGTCAGCAAGCCGAGGCACTGAAAGTGCGTGGAAATCAAAACTTCCACGCGAAATCGTACGACTCAGCGCTTCAGGCGTACACGGAAGCTTTGGCGATCGAGTTCGAGGATACGGCTTTCCGCGCGGTGCTGCACGCGAACAAAGCCGCTGCGCTGCAAGCCATGGGCAAATTTTGCGACGCCGTCATGGAGTGCTGCGTGTCGCGAACGTACGACGAAGGCTACATCCGTTCTCTTCAGCGACGCGCGGACGCGTATTTATCCATGGGAGACTGGCCACAGGCGATGAAGGATCTCGAGGAGCTCGAACCGCACATGGGAGAGGATTGCGCGCTCAAACTTCGCGAGGCGAAGCGCAAGGTGAAGAACGGTTGCACGAGCTGCGAGCACTACTCGGTGCTCGGGCTGCACTCGCGGGCGACGAAAGCCGACGTCACGAAGGCGTATAAGTCGCTCGCTCTCAAGTTTCATCCAGACAAGGCGCCGAGCGACGCGGTTCGGCCCGCGTCCGAAGCGCTCTTCAAGCGCGTCGCCGAGGCATACGCCGTTTTGAAGGACACCGCCAAGCGCGCCGCGTACGACGCGTCTCTGACCGCATCGCGCATTCGTCGAACGCACTCGATGTGACCCGCGCGATGAGGACGGGGCGAGACGAACGCCACCCATTAGGACTACGCTTTAAACCTATTTATTTCATCGAAGCGAGTTGACAGCTACTCCGCCCCCGCCACAATTTTTCGCATCGCACGCGTCGAATCCCGGTGAAACCTCTTCTGCAAAAGACGCACGATCGGATACCCGATCACGCTGAGCGCGTGCGCCGGTCGACTGAACGCGTACGCCTCGTAAAACACGTCGCCATCCTCCGTCAACTCCACGGCGAACCGTTCCTCCCCCGCGAGCAAATGTCCGCCGAGCGTCCCGTGCGCGAACGAAAACCGCTTCACCGCCCTCTCGCCTCCCACCTCCACTTCCCCTCCCTCGTCCCCGTCTCGCTTTCGAAACGCCACGACGCGCAACGGATTTCGTATCCACACCCCCGCCACTCTCGCGACGACGCACACGCTGTCCCCGACCTCCGTCCCGCTCGTCCCCTCCGCGCGCGTCCACCCGAGACCAAAGTGTTCCCATCCTCTCAACGCGCGCTCCGCCCGCTCGTAACACTTCCGTCCGCGCCCGACCCGCGCGCGCGTGCGATCGACCGCCCACCGATGTTTCCCACTCGCGTCCAACCTCGCGCGCTGCGTTCGAGACCGTCTCTCGTCCCGGTCCGACGTTCCCACGAGCGCGGATGGATAATTGTGTCCCCGCGCGCGTCCGTGCTCGCACGCCGCCGCGACGTCCGCGGGCGCGGGCGGGCGAAGACCGAGAAACGGCGGGGGCATGCGCGTCGTCGATGGAAGACTTTCGGTTCGAGAGACGAGAGAGGCGTCGCGAGCTGACGCTTTCTATTTGTTGTACTTTTTCAATGACACATGTTCATTTGCTATTCCTCGCGCGAAGCTTCCATCGCGCGCCACCCTTCGTTCCTCGTCCGCTCTTCGTTCATTCCTCGTGCAAACCTTGGGTGGAGGTGGGAATGGAGGCGCCGAGGACGTCGAGCTCGAGAGCGTCTCGATCGGCGCGACGAATCGCGGCGACGGTGGCGAGGAGAAACGGACCGGCGACGAGCCATTTGAGGGCGGATTCGTAGTCGTCGTGAAACGACGTCGAGTACGCGTCCTCGGCGTCGACGCCGAGAGCATCGACGACGACGACACGAATTTCGCCTCGCGCGCGCGTCGATGGAATCGGGACGCGAACGGTGAACTTGCCGCATCGCGCGTGTGTCGCGGAGACGGTGCGCTCGAAACCGTCGAGCGTCGTCAACGAGAAACGCGCGACGTACGGAGCGTGGGACGTCACCGACGCCTTGGCGTGATCGAGCGCGCGTCGATCGATGATTTCGTACGAGACGTCCACGCGCGAGCCGCGCATGACGCGGTAGTCGCGCTCGTGGAGCACGACGCCGAAGGAATCGTACCGCGAGACGTGGTCTCGCGGCGAAAAAGCCGTCGGGTGAAAGCGCGAGCCTTGCGCCTTGAACGCGTGCACGTGACCCTCCATCGTCGAGACAACGACGTCCAACGCGCCGTGACCGGCGAAGGACGTGACCAGCGGCGCGGCGTAAATCTTCTCGTCGAGATTGACGACGTACGCGCACGCCAGTTGTCCGTGCACGACGTGCACCGCGCCTTCGTGCGTCGCGACCAAGACGTCGAGGCCGGTGTTCTTTGGTCTAAGTTTCGTGAGAACCAACGGCGCGAGAATCTTATCTCCCACGTCGATTGGCCAGCGTTCGCGTCCCGCGCCGTCCCTGGCGCGAAACGCGTGCACCGCCCCGGACGTCGTCCCGACGACGATGTCTAATAATCCGTCCCCGTCAACGTCTCCGACGCTCGCGGCGACGGCTATTCTACTCTTCAAGTGTTTCTCCCACGCCTCCACTCCCGTGGATTTGAACACGGCCATCGTTCCTCGCACGTCGCACGCGATGAGTTCGATCGCGCCGTCCGCGTCCACGTCCGCGGCGACCACCTGCGCCTCCATCTGTCCTAATTTCCTCGGCCAACCGCGCATCGGCTCGCCGGACGCGCCGTCAACGACGTGTAGTACGCCCGCGTACGTCCCGATGATGATATCTCGTCTCCCATCTGTATTCAAATCGGCGAGCGTCGGCGACGCGTACGCCTTGGCCTTGAACGCCGCCGTCGCCGCGCTTCGATCCAAGACCACCGAACGCTTTGTGACTAAACTTTCGCCGTCTAATATCACCAAACCGCTCGCGGCGTACTTTGACGGGTCGACGTCGCCGTCGAAACGCACGTGAGCGTCGAAATAATACGACACCGCGAAGACGATTTCGAGTTTACCGTCGCCGTCGACGTCGCCGACGCTCGGCGAACACAACACGTGCGCGTCCACGAACACGTGACCGTCGTTGACGACGCGCAGACTCGAGTCCTTCTCCTCGGCGACGGACGCGTCTTCGTCGACATCCCATCCGTGATCGCTTCGCGCTTCCTCCGCCGCGCTCGTCGTCGTCGTCGTCGCGTCTTCGTCCTCGCCGTCGAGCCGTCCCAACAACCTTCGCTCGCCGCCGCCCGACTCGGGCGCTCGATGCCTCGCCTCGTGCCTCCGTTCCGACTCTCGCGGATCTACGGGCGACGACTCCGGACTTTCTATCGCGTCGTACCATCTCTCCTCCATCGCCAACGGCGCGAGCGTCGCTCGAGCGCGCGTCCCGCGCGCGTCGAACGCTCTGACGTCGCCGTCGAGCGACACGCTCACCCACGCGTCGCCCACTCGAACGACTCCGGCCCTCGACGACCGTCCATGTCGCGCCCCCCACGCGTTCCCCTCCAAATCCACTCCCGTACCGCCGTCGAACGCGCGCACGCGTCCGCTCGTCGTCTGCGCGACCACCGCGCCTCGACCGTCCCGCTCGACGTCGTCGGCCCACGGCGTCGCGTACACCGACGTGTGCGCCGTCGCCCGCCACGACCGCTCGAGCGAGAACGTCCCGACGTCGTCCTCGCACGTCGTCGTCGCGCGCGCGCCTCCGACGTCGTCGTCGACGTGCGTCGCGCGTCGAGCTCTGTAATCCACCGACTCGCTCGACGCGTCCGCGCGCGTCGACGACGTCGAGACGGACGCGACGAGGACGAGGACGATCGCGAGACGCACCGCGCGCGTCATGTCGGCGCGCGCGCTGCGCGTTTCGCGCGCGCGACGCGCGTCGAGGTGTGCGGGCCGAACGGGCGCGCCCAATGGGAAAAGATGGGAACGCGCGGGCGCCCTCTCAGTCAACGTCGCGCGCGCCCGTCATGTCGTCCCTGGCGCAATCGAGACTGGCGGAGGAGAGGAAAAACTGGCGCAAGGACCACCCGCCGGGATTCTTCGCGCGTCCGGAGAAGACGTCCAGCGGCGAGGTGAACATGTTCAAGTGGAAATGCATCGTGCCCGGCCCCAAGGATACGCTCTGGAGCGGCGCGTTCATCCCGCTCACGATGGATTTCCCGAAGGAGTACCCGGCGAAACCGATGAAGTGTAAGTTTCCTCAGGGATTTTACCATCCCAACATATATCCGAGCGGAACGGTGTGTCTGAGCATTTTGAATGAGGACGAGGGGTGGAAACCGAGCGTGTCGGTGAAGCAAGTCTTAATGGGGATTCAGGAGTTGTTGGATAACCCGAACGAAAAATCGCCGGCGCAGAGCGAGGCGTACGCGGCGTACACGTCAGATAGGGCGAGTTACGAGCGTAGGGTGAAACTTGAGGTGAAAAAGTATCCTCCGCCGACTTAAGGCGGCGGCGCGAAGACGCGAAGACGCAGCGAGGGGATTGCGAGGGGTTACTAGCGCGACGACGACGGCAACTGCGAGTGATGGAGTTCAGAGCACGTCATGAGTCGCACTTAGCGCGCACACACGGTGAGTCCGGGAGTGCGCATTTGTTTATGAATGAAAAATGTTTCATCATGTGACAATGTTACGTTTTGCGTGTGCGCTCGGCTACAGCTTTTAGAAATAATTACTGGCCGGCTTGCGCGCGCTGCTCGGCTTGTGCGGCGCGAAGTTGCATAGCCAACTTGCTCCCGCTATCGTAAATGGAGTTCGGGTAGGCGGCGGTCGCCGAAACGCGCGGAATCTCCCCGCCACCCTTGATGAACGCGTAGTCGACGTAGAGTGGGTCGAGCTGCGCCGGGGCGACGCTCAACGGACCTCCAGTGATGCATTGATCCGTGAGTTGCTTGAGGTTCTTGATGATGGTCACGGCCGGACCGGGAGCGCGCTTACCCAAGATGCGTTGCGTCTCGTACACTTCGAGCAAACGAGCGCAGGTACCGTTTTGGCCGACAATGTCAATGCCCTTTTGCGGATCTTCGTACAGGTACGGCGCGAGAGCGGCGAGCTCGTTCGGGCCGAGACCCATGCGTCGGAACCACGTGAGCAAATCTTCGCCGTTGGCGTTGGCGAGCGGGATCAAACCTTCCGGATCCGCCGTCTCGACGTCGCGGCGACCGATGCGAATCTTCGCCCCCAAGAACGGGTTCGTGCCGATGAACAAGAATTCATAATCCTTATCCGTGCCCATCTCGGCGACGTAATCCGCTCTGAATTGCTTTCGTGCCGCGAAGTGCGGCACGATGGCGATCAAATCCGCGTACGTGATGGGTTGCGTCGTCTTCGCGTCCACAGCCTTCTTAATTTTCTCGATCGATTGGAACGCCGGTCGCAGACCTGCGTTTTCCGGACGATCAAGTTCGAATCGCACGCTCCCGTTCAAGCCGTTCTTCTTACCGACGACAAAGTACGAGCCCAAATCCGCCAGCGCGAGTCGGAAATATGAGCCGAAATCCAACTCGACATTTTCTTCGATGATCGGCGCGATGTACTGCGCGAACTCGATCTGCGCCTTCGACTTGTTCGCCCCAGTCGTGCCCCGGTATCCCTCCTCTCGAGTCAGCGGCGTCACCTCCAAGTCGGGAAGAAGAATCTCTCTCTTCGGCGGCGGCGGCTTCTCCACCAACAAATTGGAAAAGTATGCCCCGACGTCCGCTCGCGCGCTTTCCGCCCCCGCGCTCAGCGCGCTCGCGCCTCCGAAAATCGCCAACATCGCGCGTCGACGGTTCACCTCGTCCGCTCGCGCGTCGACGTCCGTCTCCTCACCTCGGGCGCGCGCGACGACCGACGTCACGCGAGTCTGGCGTCCCGATCGCCCGGACGTTCGCGACGCTTTCGCGGACAAGTTGGCGCGCGCACGCGCGCGGGACGCTTCCGCGACCTGGACGTTCATCGTTCTCGACGGTGGCGTGGGGGACGCGTCTTCGAGTGACGACGGTTCGCGCGAGGCGCGGGTCTGATCAGATCGACATTATCCATTACTCGTCGAAGGACAAATATCTCTTCGTCGAGCGGTGCGGACGGTTCGATCGGTCTCGCGTTTCGCGCTCGAACGGTGGCGCGCTCGAGAGAGAGAGAGAGAGGATGAATTACTATTTTGTTTGATCGAGTTAATCTCTGTTCAATTCAAAGCTATGTGGCGTTTCGTCTATTCCGCGCTTCTCCTCTCTCGGTGAAATCGCGTTCATTCCTCCTCCGTGTATTGCTCGCGAGCCTCTTGTACTTGCGCGTACACGGCTTCGCTGATGAGCGGCGCTTCGGGGATTAAACCCTGTAAAGCGTTGAAGATGGAGTATCCCAGCGCGAAGAAGGAGTTGGCAAAGATCCAGAGCTCCATCCACTCGCCCAACCAGCTCACCATGACGAAGATTGGCATGTATTGCATGATCAAGCCGCCCAACATGCAGCAAATATCGAGGAGAATGGCTTGCATGGTGCAGTAACGCACAAAGTACGGCACTTTTTCATTGCGTACGACGAGCAAGAAGAGCGCGAAGAACGTCATGAACGGAATGAACGAGTTGCCGTAGAAGAGTTGCATCGCCGGCGCGAACAAAAACATGGCGTGTTTGGCGAGCGGCAACATCTCGTACGCGCTGTGCGTGAACGCAATCGTACCCATCAACGGAATCAAGAACGGGATCACGGCGGCCAAACGCAAGTACGGTGCCGGTCGCGTCTTCCCCTCGTTCGCTTCGTCTCTCCCGAACCACAACTCTAAGAATCCCTTCCCCTTGTGCCCGCCCTCCGGCGCGCGCACCGGCATCTGAAACGAGTCCGGCACCGCATCGCTCGATGCCCGAACCTATCCTCACACGAACGAACGCATCACACGCACACACCGTCAGTCTCCGATTCTCTCGACGCATCACCGTCTTCATCGCGTCTTCATCGCGCGTCTTCGCCGCGCGGCCGCTTTGGACTATCCAAACCCTCCGTCCGCCACGGGTTCGCCCGCGCGTCTCTCGCGCGTCTCTCTCGCCTTCGACGACGCGTCCACCCCCCGCGTCGCCGTCTCTTCGCGACGAATATTCTTTCGCACCTTGACGCCCGCTCTCGCGCCGCTCGCGACGTCGCGCGTCGTCGCCGCGCCTCGCGCCGCGCGCGCGCGAGGGTAAGCGCGGCATCGCGCGCGCGTCTCGGACGACGTCTTCGCGCCGCACGGCGCGATCGCGCTCGCCGCGCGCGCGCTTCGGACGACGAAGGGCGCGGACATATTTCACGAACTCGGCCTCGTCGCTGTCTCGCGCGCGGGAGGCGCGCGCGGGGCTGACGCGAGGTCGACCGCGCGCGCGCGCGAACCTCGACCTCGGGCATGGGACTCCTTGGCGAGTCCTGACCCGTCGTTCGCATCGACACGACATCGAGACGAATGCAATCTTCATCGGTCGCCCCATCGCGCGCCTCGAGACCGCCGTCATGGGCGCGTGCTGCTCGCGCGCGTCCGACGACGTCGACGGCGACGACGACCACGTCGTCGCTCGCGACGTCTCGGATGCGTTTCACGAGGCGACGTGCGACGCGTTCGTCATCGACTGGGACGAGGGCGCGACCGAGGATGCGCGCGTTCGATTTCGAGACGTCTGGCGAGCGACGGCGTCGTGCGGTGTGATCGAGCGAGAGGCGTGTGAAGATGACGCCGATCGGTTGGCCGCGCTCGGTGAGCTGGAGGCTGCGCTGTGGGTGCGCGAGCGACGGTGGGGAATGGATGCGCCCGCGGAGGAATGCGCCGAGCGGTGGCGGGATATTTACGAGCAAGCCATCGCGCTGAACGATATCGAATTAGAGGAGCATCACGACGGGTGGAAGGCGGTGGATAAAGCGGCGAAGAAGGCGGTGAAGAAGCGTCGTCAGTCGAGCGCGGAGATCGACGCGGATATCGTGATCGGGGCGAATCATAGTCGCCGAGCGTCGAGCGTGGACATGGGGAGTCGACGGACGTCGAGCGTGGATTTCGGGAGTCGACGGACGTCGAGCGTGGATTTCGGGAATCGAGGGACGTTGGACACGAGCGTGCACGAGCGTCCGTCTCGTCCGAGACGGAATTCGGACACGATGGAGTGGACGGCGACCAAGTCGTCGCAGTTTCCCGAAGCGGTCAACCGCGGCGCGGTGAAGCTCGGTCGTACGACGAGTAAGCTCAACGTATTAGATTTCGGTCGAGTCGGACCGAGTCCTCGCACGTCCGAGGAGAAAACGGAGGGTCAGCGAACACCTCCCGCGGATCCTCTCGCGCCCGCGTATCGTTCGAAACAAGATGTCGAAAACGAAAAGATGGAGAGAGAGTTGGCGAGACGGTTGGCGAGCCAACAGCCCGAGGTGGGCACGTCTGAACAGGTTATAGAGATGCGGGAAACCTTCGAAGACGATCCTGATCTTGACGAACGGTTGGTGATTTATTACGGACGCTTCAAGGGTGGCACGGTGCACAGCATCAAATTGAGCGCGACTTTCGACGCGCCGCCGCATCGACTGGTCGCCGTCGCTCGCGAGTGGGATTTGATGACCAAGTGGAACGTGTACGCCATCGAAACGTGCATTCTACTCGTTCGTGGTCTCATGCACATAGTGGTGTATTCCGCGGTCTGGCTTCCGTGGCCGCTGAGCGCGCGAGACAAGATAATCGTCATCGACGCGTGTTTCGTCGGTCAACCTCCGAAGAGCGCGTACAAGCACTTGAACATCGAGAACATCGAGGAATTCGACTCCGAAGTCCCTCAATCGTGCGCGATTCTGTTAACTCGAACGAGTAAACCGGGCGACAACGTTGGTTCGGGCGCTCCGCCGAGCTCATCGAAGCGTAAACGAATCGATTTCGTCGGCAACTGCGGCATGCGCATGCGCGCGCTTCCGCCGCTTCCGGGCTCAAAGACGGTTCGCACGCGAGGCGACATCGTCGTCCACGCCGACGTCAAGCTTCGATTCATCCCAGCCCCCGTCGTTCGTTTCGTCTTACGAACGATGGCGCCTTGGGTGCATCGAATGATTGATAAAATGCTCAAGTCAAACAAGTACTTCGTCGCCGAGGACTCCCTCTTCCAGCCGCGCATCGACGCCAATCCCGAGCTCTACGACATGATTCGTCGACGCTTGGGCGAAACCGAGCACGGGACGACCACCGAATAGATGACGCTCTCTCCCTCTCCATCCATCTCGCATCGCATTATGATTGTATTCTAGTCATTTCCAAACGCCGCCGCGCGCGCGTCCGCGTCGACGCGACTCGCTCGATTCCCCGCACACGCGGACGCGCGTCACCATGCGTTCGCGCGCGCGCGACGCCGGCGCGTCGTATTACGACATCCTCGAGGTCTCCCCGGACGCCACCGCCGCCGAGATTCGCCGCGCGTACCGCGCCCTCGCCGTGCGTTACCACCCGGACAAGAATCCGACCGGCGGCGAGATGTTTCGACGCATCGCCGAGGCGTACGAAACTCTGAGCGACGATGATCGACGCGCGGCGTACGACGCGCGCGGGACGACGACGGCGCGTCGGACGCGCGCGTACGATGCGCCGCGAGACGCGCGCGAGGCGTTCGATTCGAGAATGTTTCGAGACCCGTTCGACGTGTTTCGACAGACATTCGGCGACGACGATTTTTTCGGCGATTCGATGTTTTCATCCTCGCGTGGCGGTGGTGTGGGGGGTGTGTTCGGTGCGTTCGGGAGAGATCCATTCTTTAGCGACGTCGGTGGCGTCTTCGGTCGTCGGCGGTCGATGTTTGACCGAGACGCGTTCGCGTTCGACGGCGTCGACAATTTTTTCGGCGGCGGCGGCGGCGGCGGCGGCGGCGCGCGCGCGTCGTGGTCGAGTTCGACGACGACGACGACGACGATCGACGCGAACGGTGTTCGACGAACGCGAACGGTGAAGAGACGGACACTCCCGGACGGAAGCGTCGTGGAGACGGAGACGACGGCGCGCGGTGGAGGAGAGTTCATCGACGACGGCGACGACGGGCGCGGAGTCGCGGCGCGTCGTCGGAGCGCGTGGTGACGCGACCAACGAACGTCGCGCGCGGGCGATGACGCGTCGCGCGCGTCACAATTGTACACGAAGAATAGAAAAAAAGAAAGAATTGAATCGACATTGTTACATTGGCGAGCGCCGACGCTACGCGTCCTCGTAGTGACAGACCACCTCCTTCGCCAATCGTCGCACGGTGTCCAATTCGCGACTCTTCACCTCCAACGCCCGTCGCAGATGCCCCACCTCTTCCTCGCGCGCTCGTCTCGCCGCCTCTCGCTCGCGCGTCCACGCCTCGCGTCCCGCGTCGTACGCCTTCGACACCTCTCGCACGCCTCGCTCGAGCGCCCGAATCTTCGCCTCGGCGCGACGCATCTCCCTCCCTCGCATCGCTCCCACGACGTCGCGCTCGCGCTCCGCGTCCTCCGCCGCCGTCGCCCGCTCGCGCAGACGCGTCGCCTCCGCCGTCACCGCCTCGAGTCGTCGTTGGAGCGCATCCGAGGCACTCGCCTGGGTTCGCAACTCGTCGCGCATGCGATCGTGTCTGGCCACGATTCGTTTCACCGACCGCTCCATCCTCGCCTGGGCGCGCCCCTCCGCCTCGCGGCTCGCCTCTCTCTCGCGCGCGTTCGATTCTTCGAGAATCTCTCCAATCTTCACCGCGCGCTCGCGCCGCTCGTGCGCTCGCTCGCGCTCCATCTGACGCGTCAATCGCGAAATTTCCTCGCGCGCGCGCGCGAGCGCGTCGCGATCGCGCCGTCGGTCCATCTCCTCGCGCTCCCGTCGTCGCGCGTCGTCCTCGCCCTCGTCCGCGGACGCCGCGGACGATGCGGGCGATGCCTTCGAATTATTTTTTT
>Ga0208410_1000379_pt1 | contig 26409 bp, 44 predicted proteins | sample ETN02SmetaG_3_FD_185787 | JGI IMG/M metagenome (GOLD analysis project Ga0208410, IMG submission 185787) | Marine microbial and viral communities from oxygen minimum zone, Eastern Pacific Ocean - ETNP2014F10-02SV257 (SPAdes) (version 2) | ecosystem: Environmental > Aquatic > Marine > Oceanic ... | reverse complement strand
TACATCCTTAGGATCAACGTACATACGTGGTTCCTTGGCAAACATGTTCTGACGGTTGCCGTCTTCAGTTGTAACTACTGCTGTCGATGAAGTCATTTTATCTTATGTAAAGAAACATTACAATATTATATATGATATGTAAAGTTTTGTCAATCCCTTTATTTTTTTGGTGTCAGCGCATAAGCACCGTATATGGTTGCCGAAATAGCAGCAAATATAGCAACAAATTCCATAAAATTAAAGCAAAGTATGAGAATATTTAGTATGCATTATTATCATAATACATTTGTAATTTTTTAACCCATTTCTTCTGTCCACAATAAGCATGAGAATCTCCATCCATATTGTTATGTTCTTTAGTATGGATTATTTCAATAAAACCTAAACAGATAAACAAAATCATAGGAACCATCCATAAAGGATGCCCAACAATACTCTTCCAACGTGGTTCTTTATCCATAGCAGTTAAAAAATAGAGTATAAAAAAAGGGACCCTAAATTAGAGTCCCTTATAGTTAATCTAATCTATTGATCAGAAGTTGTACTTAACGCCCAACTTACCACCAACACCAAAGTCATCATCATCTTCGGCGGTCAGGAAAGAAACCTCACCATAGACGCCAAAAGCATCCGATACGGGGAATCCAAGTCCTGCCTTACCAGAAAACTCAGTTTCTGACTCAACGCCGTCAACAGCGACGATAGCTGGGCCACCTTGAACGTAGTAGGAACCAGAACCCAGTTCACCTTCGTAACCTACATGAACATCGGTCGTGGCTCCAGAGTAGTCATCGCCTACCCAACCTGCGTTGGTTTCGACGTTAACATACGGACCTGCAAGGGCAGCGCCTGCGGACATAGACAGAGCAGCAGTTGCTGCGAATACAGATTTAATCATTTGTTTTACCTCTTAGTTTACTTGCGGAATGGTTACCCGCAGATGAAAGGAGAATCGTTAGCTCTCCGTTACCTTTCGTTACAAAAATTAGATGTAAGCAAAAGGTTAAGTATTTATATTAGCAATCTTTTAAAAGATTGTCAAGTGGGTTGGGTTTCCTCTATCTTTTGAGATGGTTCGGTAATCCTACCCAAGTACACATCATAATTCATATGATCCTTAATGTCAATAGATGAACCTTCCTGTTGCCACCAATTAAGCAAAGCATCATGAGGTGCCTTATGGAAAATATTAATATGTTCTGGATGAATCGTTGAATTAAATTCAAGATTATATAGAAAAAGTGGAATAGTATATGTCTTTCCACTTTCAAGGATAACATCTTCAGATACAGCTCTTGGTTTTACTCCATTGTCAAGTTTAAACTTGGCACCACGAATATGGTGCCTAATGATCTTAGATGCGTGATGCCTATTAATCAAGTAAATGGCAGCAGAAAAATCATTAATAAACTTATGATGAAGTTTTACGTGAATATCACCTGTACAAATAGTAGTCAATTGCACACAATCCCAATCATATGGAAGAAGAGAAAAGAAATCAGTCCAGGTAAAATTCCAATACTTTGCTATATCTAAATTTACATCATCTTCTACAATAATGCAGTATTCATCGTCAGTCTCTTCATAAAAATGTTTAATGGCCTTTAAGTGAGACATACAACAACCAAGTTCATTTTGATTGACATTATCAGGAATAATACCCTTTAGATGACATGAAACATCATTATCATCTCTAGCATCAAAACCTGAGATTCTAGTATGATTATTAATCTCCCAATATTTAAATTGATTCTCCATATAGGTTCGCCTTTCAGTATCACTGTCAAGATTTAACCAATAAATGTGAGGGAGATTTCTAAGTTTGAAAGCGGACTTATTCTTGTCCATTAATTGTTGTCCATCCATCGGGAATTAAATCTTTAGTATCGTTGTTTTTTGTATATCCTTCCTCACCAAACCACTGAGCGGGTGCAATAACTTTTTTATCTTTATTAGAAGACAACCACGCACCCCACCAGGAGAAAGAAGAGTTTGCAATGATAAAATCATCACAAAGAGTCATTAGACATAAGTCAACCCTATTGTCATCATTCTCAGAAATCAAGAATCGATCATCAGAGAACAACTCTTGATCATTACACCACGTAGGGTCATCAGAAAACACAATCACATTACGATCATCATCAAAGTGTTTCAGTGCCTCCTCATAGTACTCAAGAGTACATGGAGGATGATTAGCACTATTAGTCAAATAGTCAGTACGTCGAACGTGAAGAGCGATAGGATTATCTACAGACTCAATCATCTCATTACAGGGATTTAAAATATCATCCCTAAAAGTAAAATCCTCACGAATCTCATCTTCAATGTGCTTGAAATATTTTTCTGTTTGAAAAAATCCAATCAGACTTACATGATCTGGACACAATTTAAAAAGTTCCTCATCAAAATGAAAAAACCTTTCTTTCACAGATGGAGCATGTCCATTATTAAGGAGTCCAATATTAACATTTAGATCAAAAGAATCAAAGAGTTCTGACCTAATCATATTTCCAATACCATCATCAACTGGATGATTATACTTTGGAATGCAAAAATCTACTCCAGTATTTCTTGCAATACCCTTCAATGCTGCATACTGAAACATCTGATTAGCGAATCTTCCCATTCGCCCAAGTGAATTAAAACCTATCATTTCAATTGTGCTTTTCTTTTTTGCAAATATTCCTGATCTTTATAATAACTTACCAACTGGGTTTTGTCAAATGTTTTAATTTTATTCCAAAGTTCGTAATTGTTATTAAAGTTGGGGTTACTAAACCAAGAATTATGTGTTCGCGAATGTTCTAAATGATAGACGTAATCATTCACTCTAGCAATACGATTACCAAGAACACTCATGCGATAATAAAATTCATCATCTTCACATCCCCATGAAATAAAGTTCTCATTCATCATGAAAGAGTCAATATATTTTTGACGATCAATAAACTGAGTCCATCCAATTGTTGAATTAGAAAGTCGTTTCTTCTTATCAAGAACTGAAATATCTAGTCCATTAACAAAATCATTATAAATCTGCATATTATAATCAGCACACCATTGATAGATACCAGATTGATATGGATACACTACATCTGCTTGTCCATCATTAATCAAACTATAAGCTTCATGGTATGAAGACACAGGCAAAATGCAGTCAGCATCATAGTTCGCAACGACTTTTGTATCTGATGCAATAATAAGATCATTTAATACTTTACTCTTACAGAATAAAGGATCGTTATTCTCTTCAAAAATATGTGTGAGGTTATCCGTATTTACGTACTTCTTAATTTCAGGTAAAGCCCTGAACTTAAACAACGATCTATTAGATACTTCTTTTACAATAACTTTAGCAGGAACATTCTTGAGCAAGTAAGTTACTGATGAAATTATATTCCTAAGTCTATCCTCAGTCTCAATCCTTGTAGGAATGAGAAATGTCAAATCCATCATACTCTAACAACCTCACGATTAAATTTTATAGTTCCGGGAAAATAATAACCAGATGTATCTAGGTGATTCAACGCAGGACCAAACCAAGGATCTGGAATATAGACTTTCTTGTCTTTACTCTTTCCTAGGTATGCCATCCACCAGGAGAATGTACTATTGGCAATGATGAAGTCTGAACAAGAGGCACCTAGACACATATCATGATGAGCCTTCTCATTCTCTTCTCTTTCTTCATGATTGAAGATAAAATTACTACCTGTGAAAATAGTTTTACACCATTCAATGTCATCAGATATGACAATGTATTGACGATCTTTTCCAAGGTCATCAATACATCCTTTATAGTATTCTTCTGTACAAATAGCATGATAATCCTGAACTCTGATAAAGTCCTTACCATGTCTAATGTTTAGACACACTGGATTATCTGTCTTATGTTTCTTATGAAATGCTTCTGCAATTTCTAAGTAACTCTCCTTGAAGGTAAAGTCTTTCTTTACCTCTTCTTCTGCATTCTCAAAATACTTATAACTTTCAAAGTGTCCATGAAGACTTGCATCGTCTGGACATTCATTGAATAGTTCTTCACAGAATTCATGTTGATGTACATCAATGTCGTATCCATCAACTAAACCAAATCTACCATTAAGATGATTCAGTTCAAATAAGTGTTGTAAATGATGATTTATCGTAACGATATTGTCACCAACATGTTTATGGAACCATGTCACATCAGAATGATCTGGAATACAATGATCGTATCCCAGATTCTTAGCAATACCTACTAATGACGCATACTGAAACATCTGGTTACCAAGTCTACCCTTAGTTCCCAGTTTATTCATCCCAATCATATTTAATCCCCTTTGATAAGTCTATAACTATCTTCATCAAAATGCTCTGTAGAAAATTCAAACAATTCAGTATCTTCTAGAGCAATCATCTGATGACGCATTCCAGTAGGAACATGAAACTTATCTCCCTTTTCTAAAGTTGCAACAGAAGCCATATCAAGCATATCGCTCCACCCATAGTAGATTTTAATCTTTCCACTCTGGACATAAAATACTTCATCTTTAATCTTATGCATATGCCAGGAGCAACGCTTTCCCTTTACCATATGCAAAATCTTTCCACAATACTGATCGCAATTCACAATCCATTTCTCATATCCCCATCCTTTAGGGACTAATTGAATTGCATCAGTCTGTTTCGGTCTTGAAGAAGTCATTATCTAATATTCCTTTGTCATCGATATAGTAATCTCCAGAGGGTTTCCCCAAAAATAGTTTATGAAATTTACATCCCCAAGAGTTTAATTGGTTATATGTGAATTGATAAAATTCTTTATTAGCCAAATATATATCATCATCATACCTACCCATACCTCTAGCAGTAAGATATATTATAATATGTCCTTGATCATATAATTTATTTATTTTATCAATTCTAGTCGGAATTGGCAATGCTCCTTTATATCGCAACTCGGATGTTGGCCCTGGAGTGCAAATAGTTCCGTCAATATCGACAACATATCTCATGATTTCCGAATCTTATTAATGATTTTTGTAGACGAATATCCACCAAAACGATTAAAGAATCTCACTTCTTTAGCATATTCACGACCAACAACATCTCCATCTCGCCAATCCCCACCAACAACTAAAACATCTGGATTATAGAATTGAATCATTTCCTCTAATTCTGTACGACTACCAAAAATATGAATCCCATCAATATATTTAATAGATTGCAACATTGTATATCTGAAGCAAATGTCGTTGATAGGCCTCACAAAACCTTTATCATTGTTTACTTTCTCATCACTATCAATACCAACAATCAAACGATCTCCAAGAGACTTACATGCTCTAAACAATTCAATGTGTCCTGGGTGAAGAATGTCAAAGCATCCATTTGTCCAGATGGTCTTCATTTAAGATAATCCTCTACAGCAGTAAATTTATAATCACCCCATGTTGGTTTTGCACAGGTGTAATCTTGATACTTTCCTTTCAAATGATCTGGAAATGGAATGTATTCAATCTCTCCATTATACTTCTTTGCCACGCATTCTGCAACATGCTGGAAACTTACAGGATTGCTAGTACCAAGATCATAGATTCCAGACTTCTTTCTATTGTTGAGAACCATATCAACAATATCATCAACACAAATAAAATCTCTCAAGAACTTATCAGAACCTTCAAACAGTTTGAGTTTACCAGTCTCTTGAACTTGCTTTGTAAACTTACTAACTGCACTTGCTTGATCTCCTTTAGAATCTTCTCCATCACCATAGACATTGAAGTATCGAAATCCCTGAATAAGAGGGAACTCATTTATATGATCCTGCACCCAATAGTCAGTAGTTACTTTAGATAGAGCATAGTAATTCAGAGGATTGATAATACCTTGCTCATTGCCATAGACAGATGCAGAAGATGCATACTTAACAGGAATATTATACTTTGCTGCTTGAGAAAACAACCATTCACTATAATCAACATTAAATGTAAAGATTTCTTTTAGATTTGTATTAGTTGTTGATGATAAGGCCCCTTGATGAATGATACATTCTACATTTCTCCAGTCCTTGAAATATCTTCTAAAATGCCAACAACTATTCTTTTCAACTTCAATAACATCTTTACCAACATCTTGTAGTGCCTTGAGAAACTTTTTACCAATGAATCCTTTAGATCCAGTCAGAATAATCATAATACAGCAACTCCTTTTTGCCTAACAACTTTAGATGCACACTCATTCGCAAACTTAATACTTTTAATAATATCATCTGTCTCTACAAACTTTACGACTAGTCCAGACATAAAAGTATCTCCTGCACCAGAAAGATCTTTTACTTCAACTTTTTTTGTGGGATATCGTTTTCCTTTAAACTCACATCCCTTTCCTCCCATGGTATGAATTATTTTTCCATCTATATCGCTAGTTAAATATTTTTTAGAATTTCGATATTCAATATCATTAATTTTAATAAATCTTGCTTTATTCACCCAGGGCCCAAGAATTTTCTTTGTGTCAATAAAAACATTAGAATGCTTAGAGCAAATGTATTCAATATCTTCTTCCAATAAGAATCCTTTATTATAATCAGAAATTGCAATTAGATCACAATCAAAATCCAAATCATTCACATTAATCCTAGGAATTTTCTGAGTACTATCTACGCGAAAAAACATATGATTACTTTCTTTATGAACATACCTAGTCTTTGCAATTTCATACCAGTTCCTATTCGTTACAATGTCAATAACCTTACCAGAAAGACTTTCAATGTTCCTACGAACATTACCAGCCATTCCAGGATTCTCTCTCTGATCAACAATGTTTAAAACAGGTACAGGTGCTTCGGGACATAATCTGGTTGAATCACAATAGACAAATAGATCTCTACAAGTTTCGCCAATGACTAGTATTCTCATGGATTTCCAATATATGACTTATACAATTGTGCAATATCAGTTGGTGGGTGTGGACTATAGTATGCATAAAAATAATGATTAGCTACAGGTAAGTTTCTTGTAATATTTTTATCATGCGTCTTAACAAATATTTTTTCTTTTGGAAGTCTCTTTGTTGCAAGAACACTGCAAAAAGAATCACATCCAGCAAAGTAATCACAATATGCGCTTAAGTCAACAATTAATTTAATATCTGGATTCACTAATAGTTCAAAATTAGACAGAGGAACTTTGATTTCACTATCACTAATAATAATAACTTGTTTACCAGTCTCCTTAGATAGATCCTCTATAAATTGCCAATCAGATTCTGTGATGATGGAAATATCTTGCCTTGGTCTGGTAGATGTGGGATAGTGAAATAAAATGTAATCACTATACTCCGGTTTGTTAGCGTGTTTCAGAAATGTAGATTCATAGAACTTTGGAGTTCCTTTCCTTACACTATCACATACTTCTGCAAATGTTCCCATTACATCAATTATCTGAACATCATCATTATTCACATTCAGTCCAAATAATGATAGTCCCGTTTCTAAACTAGAGGGAATATCTGGTCTAAAATGCCAAAAAGGTACGGCAACAGAATCCAAATTCCTCATTGCGTTTGCACCAACTTCATCATCAATAAAGTGTTGTTTTTTTAAATTTGGATATGATGGATTATTTTCCATTAAAGGAGCAATCACCTTTCCAAACCTACATGCCCAATATAATTCAGTAATACTTTCACGTTCTTCTTTTGTTAAAAGGGAATCGAAACACATCATGTCCCCAATTCCTACAGAAATATATGTTTTCATGATAATTTTTTAAAGATGCAGGTCAAAATATTTGATTCTTCTTCATTATTTTTACGAATAGTATCCTCAATATTAGTTGATGTCACCAAAACATATCCCATTCTTTTCATAAAAGCACATAAAGATTCTTTATTGAAGTGCCACAAATGTTCATTTGGCCTCCTGTGCTTCCAATTCTCAAACCATTCATCATTTTTATAATGGCAGTTGGGAACAGAAATACAAACTGCACTACACTTCAAATCTTTAACAAACTCAATGTCTTCAAAATGCTCAAGAGAATCAAAGAAAGTAATTATATCATAAAAATTTTCAGTAATGTCTTGAACTAGTGTACATCCCTCAGGAATTGGATATGTTGAAATATCATATCCATAACATTTTGGTATTACATTTTTAGATACTTTCAAAAAAGATCCGTCACCATACCCAACATCAAGGATACTTTTTGGAACTCCATTTAAAGATCCAATAATATTACCCAAACGCAAGTATCCCATGTAAGTCGGAAGTTCTCCATACTTTACATATCGGTCATTTACATAGTTCTTATCATAATCAATATGTTGCTTGTCTACTTGGCAAACAACACCATCCTCATTAATTAAATAATTTTCAATCATTTTAAAACTCCAATTTCCATTCATGTACGTTAAAATGAACAATAACTAAATCTTCATATTGACGTTCATCGTGAGGATAATAAAACACTTTTCCTTTGGTATCTATAACATCAATGATATAGCAAAGTCCTGAGCATGGCGTATGAATTTCTTTTGCATTTTCAAATACCTTTACCCAGTCAAATAAACTATAACCATCAATGATTTGATTATTAACTGCTGGATAATTAAACTTCCGATTATCAAACTTTCCACTCTTAAGAGCGTCGGTAGTTACAATATCATTAACATAAGCATATTCACTATCATCGTTTAATCCAAGAACATCATAATAAAGTTCATTTTCTTTCTTAGTGTTTCTGTTAAACTTAAAGTATTTAAACCAATCAGTATGATCCAATCCAACCATACGATACTTGCCCGACATCATTCTAGTACCAGACATCATTGGGTCTGATCTATTCACAACGTCTGCAGTGAATGTATCAATATAAACAAAGTTTTCAGATGAACCAAAACCTGAATATTGAAACCATTCCTTTCCAGGAAAGTCATCGCTCATCTTATACCACTCAACATCAGGGATATATTCTGAAACCCAAAAGATTTCATCCCTCACAGGCCAGATAATTTTATATCCCTTCTCACGATATGTATGTGCAAGTTTCTGCAAGAAGAAAACATCCCCAAGTCCAGCAGGTTGTTTAATTAGACAAGTTTTCATTACTTAACTACCCAGAGAGAATCCCACTCTAATTCATCATCAGGAATTTGACTCTCCAACCTTTGTTCGCCGTTAAGTCTACCAAGACTTGCATACTCAAATTTATAATTCTCTGATAGAATTTTTTTAAATCCAGAGAACTGATTATCTAAACCCTTATATAACTCTACTCCATCTCCGTGAGTTTCAATATATAATTGCCCAATTCCCTTATTGTCAACATATTCTTGAATTGTTTTAAGAATTGATAGATCACTACCTTGACAATCAGAATAATAAAGATCAATAGTCTCAACACCCTCTTCTTTTAGGTAGTTATTGAGATTCAAGGTTTTGACAGTGACTTTTTTAGCAGCTGCCTCTCCACCATATTTCTCTGTGTTGACATCAGAGAGACTACTGGATACAAGATTAGGTGTTACATAGAGATCTGTTTCACCATCTTCAGTAGAACAAGCAGCGTTTATCAGAGTAACCCACTCAAATTGCATAAACCTTCTGCGGAGAATATCATAAACCTCTGGATTTGGTTCAAATGCATAAACTTTATCAAACTTATCGAAGATTCCCCACAAGGAATTACCTTCATTTGCGCCAACGTAAACTAATACACTTTCTTCATTATTCGTTGCCATTAAAATAATTCTCCCAAATAAAATCTTCCAATACTTCCATCGATTTAGTAATTTCTAAGTTCTCTTTAATAGCATCAATCTTACTATAGTATATTTCATCAGAAACATCAAACTCTTCACTCAAATCAATAATACCATCCTTATTAAATACACTTCCAATATTTGGAGCACCATAGTAAACAGGAATAGTTCCTGTTGCAAAACAGTCTAGAAGTTTCTCGGTGAAGTAAGTTTCATAAGATGCATTTTCAATTGCAATAGAGAACATATAATCACAAAGACCTTCTTCTTTTAAAGTAATCTCCGTATCAAATCCCCTACCATAGAAATCTACACTATCTCTAAACCTTTCAATCCATTCAAGTCTAGATCTATGTCCTGCACACATATTCTTATTAGATGCAATCATAGAAATCATTTTTGATTTCTCATAGATCTTAGGTTCTTTAATCCAAGTACCTTGAGCAGGAACCCACTTAAATTTTTCTGGGTTAATATTAATAAGTTCTTTATTGTGAGTAAAAATGAGATCAAAGGCATCTAACATCCTTTGTGTGCCACCCGCCTTTACAAAATCTGTAACTTGGGGAAGAATAGCAGCAGACTCAAGAATCCAAGCATACTTAGGACCTGGCATATCATCTTCAAGTCCAAGACCAATAGCAGCATCCACATAGAATGTACCATCTCCACCTTGATCAACCCATTCAGTGAGTTTAGATTCTTTCCCTGCTACTGAACATCTAGGAGCATCGATGTAATTAAAAGTATCTCCAACAAGATTAAACTTATGTTTGCTCATCAATTTGCTCCTGAATCCAATAATATGTGTAACAAATTCCCTCTTTAAGTGTCATTTGATAATCCCAATCCAACTTCTCACGAATCAGATCATTATTAGAATTGCGGCCGCGAACTCCAAGGGGTCCATCAATATGAATCTTGGATACTTCTTTTTCTGCAACTTCAGAAGCAATATCTACCAACTGATTGATAGTAACCATCTCTTCAGAACCGATATTCACAGGACCCATAAAGTCATTGTCCATCAATCTTCTTGTTGCTTCGATGCATTCATCAACATACAAGAAGGAACGAGTTTGCAAACCATCACCCCATACTTCAATTGCTCCTCCTTCATCGGGAAGGTAGGCAACCTTTCTACAGATTGCTGCTGGTGCTTTCTCTCTTCCTCCGTCCCAGGTTCCTTCAGGTCCAAAGATATTATGATACCTAGCAATGCGAACAGGGATGCCATAGTTACGATTGTAAGCCAGGTACAGTCTCTCTGAAAAAAGTTTCTCCCATCCATATTCAGAATCTGGTGCCGCTGGGTATGCTGAGTCTTCACGACAATTAGGATCTTCAGGATCAAGTTGATTGTGCTCTGGATACATGCAAGCAGAACCAGAATAGAAAATCTTAGTATTATTTCCTACAGACTCATTAAACTTACGTTGTTCATCAAGAACATTTAAATTAATAGTCACGGAGTTATGCATGATATCCGCATCGTTCTCACCGGTGAAAACAAATCCTGCTCCACCCATATCAGCAGCAAACTGATAGATCTCATCAAAGGGAAGAATGTATTTTTCAGGAACACTTGCATAGTAGTTCCCCGCATATCCTTTGAATCGAATAACACGATAAACAAAAGTAGGATCAGTCAAGTCACCCTGAATAAATTCATGTGCTTGTGTTTCGGAGAACTCTGGACGTTTAAGATCAACACCACGCACCCAATATCCTTCAGAACGCAGGCGTTTCACCATATGACTTCCAATAAATCCACCAGCACCAAGTACAAGTGCTGTCTTCTTAAATTCACTCATAATAAAACAATAGTTATAGTATATATTATACAGAAAAAGAGGAATTTATGCAACCCATCCTTCATGTGCAAGGGCTTTAAATCTCATCATAATCTCCAACTGAAAATGTTGAGATTGTCATATTGTGAAAGTGTGGATAAAATTCTAGAATTTTCCTTACCATGATTTTCATAATCTTTTCTGCATGATGTAATTGCATACTTGGTAATCAAATCATCTACTTCATCTTTTGACTTAATCCAGGCATCATCAAAATAATACTGCAATCCAACTACTTTGGTATACCCCAATTCATAAAACATTTTATCTATGATGTCTCTTTTTTCTTTAAAGTGAAAAGACTCACAATCAACTCTTCTGATATTATATTTTTTCCAATCCATTGATAATAAAATATCTGCATCCAACCCTTCAGCATCAATTAACAACCAATCTATTTCTGCAATATTATGTTTCTGAAATAATTCATCCAAAGAAAGACAAGGAACATTAATATATGCTACATTATCTCCTATAATTTGTTCTCTTATCGTTGTTGCTTCTTCATGATGATCTTCTGAAACGTTTAAGTTGATGTATAGTGGTGTTTGATTATTTGGACAATGGGGAAGTTTAATTGCTAAATTTTCAACGCAAATATTTGAATATTGGTCATAGCAATTTTTAAGATCATCAATATGATGCGGATTGGCTTCTACAAATATCCCAAGATCTAAATTTACAAAGTTTTTCCTTAAGAACTTTGCTAGATCATCATTGCCTTTATTGGAACCAATTTGAACTACCTTCATATAAAACCACCTACACCAAGTACAAGTGCTGTCTTCTTAAATTCACTCATGATAAATTCGCTTTGTACAAATTAATAACCTCTTCTATATATTCTAGCATAGGATCAGTGATAACAGGAGAGCATCCAACAAAAAATACATTATCCAAAACTTTCATTGCGTTTGGATAGTTGAATGCAGACTCTAAATGTCGATATGCAGGATGTATCAAAAGATTTCCTGCAAAATAATTTCTGGTTTGAATCTTGTTCTTTTCTAAAAACTGAACAAGTTCAGTTTTATCTCCATCACAAATAATAGGAACACCAAACCAACTCGTCTCAGCATTAGGATGTTCATTAACAACACGAACTCCAGGAATGCTTTCAAAGATCTTATGAAGTCTTTCTTTATTAGATCTACGCTTCGCATGAATCTCATCAAACTTCTTGAGTTGAACAGATCCAATAGAACCAAGCATATCAATAGGTTTCAAGTTATAACCAACCTGACCAAAGACATACTTATGATCAACGATCTTATCATATCCAGTAAGCCACTTATCAAATCGCTTACCACAAGTTCCACAACTCAAAAGATTCTGAGATCCTACACAATAACAATCTCTACCCCACCAAGAAAAACTACGAGCAAGATCAACTATCTCCTTATTATTAGAAGAGACCATTCCACCCTCAATCGTAGTAATATGGTGAGCAGGATAAAAGGAGCAAGATGCAGCAACAGCATGATCCGTTAGGTAATTACCCCTCCACTTACTCCCAAGACTGTCACAGTTATCTGCGATAAATTCTAGTCCATAGTGGTCACAGATATTGAGAATATCATCATAGTTATATGGATTAGCAAGAACTGGAGATGAGAACAATGCCTTTGTTCTTGGAGTAATCTTATTATAAATTTCATCAATATCCCAGTTAAGATCAGAATAATCAATATCAACAAAGACTGGTTTCAATCCATTCTGAATAATAGGATTCAGCGTTGTAGGGAATCCACAGACAGATACAATAATTTCATCACCATCAACCCACCCAAAGTATTTCTTGAGTGCTGCAATCATCACTAGATTCGCAGAAGAACCTGAGTTGACCATAACAGAATGTCCAAAATTAAACTTCTTAGAAAACTCTCGTTCAAACTTGTTTACGTTCTCACCAGAAGATAACCACTTTCCTGTAAGGAAAGTTTTCATAGCAACTTCTATTTCTTGATTGTCCCAGTAAGGACCAGAGTAAAAAATATTATTCTCTCCCTTCACATAGTCTTTATTATAAAGATATGGGAAAAAGTTTTCTTCTGTCTCAAAAAGATTATCAATAAATCCTTTAATTTGTTCTTTCATTTCAATCTACAATGTATGAAAAATTTTCTTTTAGGCAACCTTGCCAAGCCAGTTGGAATACTCGTTCAAACCAGTGCGCTTCAACAGGATTATTATTATAATCAGTATAGTTCATAATCTTCTTGTAGAAGTTCCTACTATACTTCAAGATGCAGTTTTTGGGAACAGCATAATTTGCTCCTGGAGCAAATGCAACAAACTTGGGAATGTCAGAATCCTCAATATCAAAAAGATCATGTAAGAATGCCCTAAAGGTAGGAATCCTAGAATGAATCTTCATGTTCTTAATATGATCTTTACCAAAAAAATAATCAGGTCCATTGTCATACCATTCCATGGGATGAGAAAACCATTGATCATTAGTGATGTTTGGAAAGAAATTCTGACAAACACTTCCTCGATCAAGAGGAACAAACCAATTAGATTGCAGTGCGTATATAAACCTTTCTTCTGTAGTATATTTTTTCTGTAACAGATTTCCTTTGACATGAATCATCATGTCAGGAAGATTATCATAATGATCTACAATAAATCTACCAATATCATATGGATTAGATCCAACATTGGGTGAAGGAATAACTTTACCAAGATGTTCAATATCTACCTTACCATAAAAATCATCAGGAGTTCTATCATAGATCAAGGTATTACTTGGTGAAAATCCATAACCATATGTCATCTTCAGCCACTCAAGATCATGATTGGCATGATTACTTACTACAAGCGTTTTTGTTAACATAAACTCAATATACTTATGTTTATTCTATCACATCACAAAGAGTTTGCAAACCTTGGCAGAAACTCATCTCACATGAGAATCCAAGGTTCTGCAACTTCTCAATATTTAGTGTCATATTCTTGACCTGAATGTATTTTTGATTATCAGGCATTGGTACATCAATTAGTTCACTTTTACTTCCAAGAATATCTCTAGCAGTTGTGATAATAGATCTAAAAGATTGAGAAGTTCCAGAAGCAATATTATAGATCTCGTTTACTTCTCCATTTTCGATAACCAGATCAATGGCCCTACAGACATCATTGACTGACATATAATCCTTGAGATAGTCTCCTCCATCAAACAACTTGATTGGTTCGTTCTTCTTAAGAAGACTAATCATATATCCAAGAACATTCTTGCCTGGAGTAACTGTCTTATCTAAACCATATACGTTACCAATTCTTAGAATTCTATATTTAATTCCAAAAGTCTTACAATATGAAATCAAAAGTTGTTCTGCAGTTCGTTTTGTGATGGAATAAAATCCTGTTGGATTGCAACTATACCATTCTTTATAATCAAGAACGTCATTTCCATACACAAATCCAGAACTAATAAAATTAAAAATGACATCCTTGTCTCTACAGTTAGATAGGATGTCAACAAATAAACTTAGATTGGTATCAATATCAACGTGGAGATCTTTGAATATATTTTGATTTGTTGTTGTACTAATAAAATACAAAACTTCTTTTGAATCAAAGTTTCTATCTTCTCTAGGAATCCTGACAATTTTATCTGGAAATAACTCACAGAAAGTATTACCAATATATCCTGTAGATCCAAAGACAGATAAGTTACTCATAGTTCACTTCTCTTTTCAATAAAATTTAGAACTTCATTATCACCTTGTTGCTCTTCAGATGGTGCAAACAGAGCTCTGTACCTTTCTTCAGTTTCCTCTTCAGGATCATCCAAATAGTACATTGCAATAGTTTTTCTGAACATATCTTCAGGACAGTTTATTGGGGTAGGAAGTCCGTGCCAATATGGAGCAACAGTATCAAAGACAACAGCACGATTGAACAAACATTCAATCTCTACGACTTTATCTTTTGGTTTGTTTTTTTCTGGATCATTGGACCAGAGTTCTAAAGCTCCACCCCATTCAGGATTCCAATCTTGAGAAAGAAAGATAATCAGATTAAGTCGTCTTCTGAGTTTCAATTTTGGATGAATGGAATAGTCTTTATGCAGATTAAGTTTACCATCTTTCTTATGGATATGATACCCACCACCATGCAGTCCATAATCTGGATACAATTTCTCTATACCCATCAACTCCTGCATACAACTAGTAAATGATGGAGTGCAACAATGAAAAAAAGTCTGGTAACTTACGGGACCAAACTTAGACCATGAAGGTGTTAGTTTTTTATTCTCTACTGGGTTATCATAATTTATCCAAAAGTCAGAATAATAATCTGGAAATTCGTTAGATATTTTCTTTGCAGTTTCTTCATCCAGAAAATTATCTATTACTTTGTAAAAGTTACCCATATGGATAATCTACTAATCGTGTACCGCCATCATTGGAATATTGTTTTACTTCATGACCAAAAAAGTATGGAGGTCTGTCGTACATTTCAGAACCATGAACTTGATCTAAAAGTCCCTTGTCCCTAACAGAAGAATACCATACATGTTCTAAATTTGGCTGAGAATCATATCTAGGAAGTTCATCAAAAGATAAAGTCTCATGAAAAAAGTCAATATCAAAGAAGCAGAGATGAACTCCCAACGTAATATCATTTCCCCACTTACCAGTGACTAATTTTTTACCAGTGTTTTTTGCTTTTTGAATTACATCAGCAAAATCAAAATCCGGTTGATTGTCATAACAAACCTTGAGAACATACTTAATTCTCTTTGGTAGAAGTTTCAATGCATTATGTATGGAAGTAAGTTCAGCCACACTATGAGGTCTATTCCTTTCAGGAATTCCATCCACAGAAAAACTATTGTCACAGTCATAAACAAACAAATGACAATAGTTTTGAGTTTCTATATCAATAGTAGAATGTGATGCTAGAACAACAAAATGTCCTGCCTCATACAAAGACTTGCATAAAGTCTTTGCCATCAACCTCTTTTGATTTTCTCCCTCAATAGTATTGGACCCACAATATGCAGGAACAATAACTGCAGTATCACTATTCATACTTATCACATTCAGTAAATGATTTTCCGTATTTATCTTTCTCCGAAAGGATAGGTGTCTCAAGGATATGCCAGTTAATATCTAGAGAATTCCAAAGAAGTGTTCTATCGTGCTTTGGATAATAAAAGTCTGTCGTCTTGTATATGACATGTGCCACTTCACTCAGAGTATAGAATCCATGAGCAAATCCAGGAGGAACCCATAGTTGAAGTTCTGGTCTATTCAGTTCAATACCATACCACTCACCAAAAGTATCAGATGATTCTCTTAGATCAACAATCACATCATAAACAGTTCCCCTAATGCAACGAACAAGTTTTCCTTGAGGATGTTTAATCTGATAGTGGAGACCCCTTAGAACACCTCTATGAGACATAGAGTGATTATCCTGGACAAAATCATACCCAAGATCAAACTTCTTCTCATTAAAGGATTCTATGAAGAATCCTCTACTATCAATATACTTATCGACTTCAATTAGAAGTGCATCTTTCAATCCAATGTCAATAATTTTCATACCATTCAATCGTTTGTGCGAGACCATCATCTAGATTAAATCTAGGTTTCCAATTCAGTTCATTGGAAATTTTTTCAATACTAGTCGAGTACCTCCTGTCGTGACCAGGACGATCTTGTATATATTCTATCAGAGATTCATCTTTACCAAGTAAATTGATAATCTTTTTGACAAGATCTATATTCTTTACTTCACACTCCCCACCAATATTATACTTTTCTCCAACCTTACCCTTGTTTAAAACTTCAATTAGAGACTCACAATGGTCAGTAACAAACAACCAATCTCTAACTTGCTGTCCATCTCCATAAACAGGAACCTTTTTGTTCTGAATTAGATTCAGAATCGTTTGAGGAATCAACTTCTCCTTGTATTGTCTGGGACCATAATTGTTTGAGCAGTTAGTAATCACTGTAGGAAGACCATAAGTGTGATGAAAAGCATTTACAAAATGATCACTAGATGCTTTAGATGCAGAGTAAGGATTTCTTGGGTTGTAGATTGTTTCCTCAGTGAATGATCCATCTTCGATAGAACCATAGACTTCATCAGTTGAGACGTGTAAGAATTTCTCTACTTCATACTTCAGGGATTGTTGAAGAAGATTAACTGTACCAAGAACATTTGAATATACAAATGGACGACAATCTTTGATTGAATTATCAACATGACTTTCTGCAGCAAGGTGCATCACATATCTTGGAGCAAATTTTAAGAAAACACTACTAACAAAATCTTCGTCACAGATATCACCCTCATAAAATTCAATACAAAATCTATTAGAATTCTTGGGCATGTTATTAACATCTGCTGCATAAGTTAAATTATCCAAACAAACTACATGACCATATACTTCAGATAGAGTATGTAAAAGATTGCTTCCAATAAATCCAGCACCACCCGTTACTAAAATTGTCATTTACCCATCACCATATGCATTTAAAAGTTCTGGAGAATATTGTTCTAATTCTCTGGGTTCCGGTTTTTCTTTCTTTTCCTTTTCCAAAGTATATACTCTGTCCCTAAGTTCCGTAGAAGAATATTTATGTTGTCTCTTATGATAATGAATTTCAATATCATTATCAATACAATACTGCTTTCCAGTAAAATCCCTATCATTATATTCTTCACTCAAGAATCTAATATCAATTCTCTGGGTTTTGATCATATTGATAAGATCTTCTTCTGTCTCATAAACAAGAATCTCATCAACATACTTACATCCCTGCAACTGCACATATCGCTCATAAACACTTTGCGTAGGTTTATTCTTAATACCAGGACGATCAATAGTTGGATCAACTTGCAGGGCTGCGATCAACCAATCACATAAATCCTTTTCCAATTTCAACATCGTCACATGCCCAGCATGAAACAAGTCGAAGGAACTACAGTTAAATCCAATTTTCATTATAATAATTATTCTGTTTAAATTATACTAAAAAAGGGTGGTTTATGCAACCACCCACATTAAATAAAAAGAGAATTTTTAAAGGGAAAGATTATTAAAATCAAGATTTAATCTTGCCGCTTTCAACTCATCAAGAAGATCTGCATATTTTGCTTCTAATGCTGAGATTCTAGCAGAATCTCCGCCCCCACTACATTGAGTATGTGATTTTTTCTCCAATACTTTAAGTCTTTCTTCCACTTCAACATCATACTTTGACATCGATGCACCACTAGCAGATTTTGAAGATGTTCCTTTAGTTGACATAGTTTTGATTAATAAACTCATAATATATTTAGGTTAATCTTGATAGAAAGATACTAGATTATACCTATAATCTTTACCAAAGGTAGGATAAGGACTATGGAAAAAATCTCCATTGTAAAAGACTACACTATTAAACTTTGTTTTGGCAATGTGATATAATTCCCATTCATGATTACCTTCAAAAGTTTTCCAGGGTTTAGTCTCTCTTGGAATATCCTCATCTTGCAACAACATTTTACCACGATTATCAAGCATTTTAAATGCTGGACAACCATGAAAATTGTAGAATCCTGTTCCACCTTTTGTATCTGTCAACCAGATCATACTAACCACATCAAAGTCATTATGTGGTCTCCAGTCATGATCTTTAGTCGGCATGTCTTTCCACATGATATTGCTAGAAGTGATCCAACTTTTAGGATTCAACTCTAGTCCAATCTCTTTACCTATATTGCAATATGCGAGAATCAAGTTTCGCAACTCAATAGGAGTAAACTGTTGTCTGGCACCATAAGTAATACCAGATAAAGCAGGAAACTTTTGTAGTAATGGTATTAATTTGTAGGGTCTTTTAAGAAAATTATCTACTGTATAATATCGCAAATGATCTGTGACCTTATGTTCAACAATCTCTAGGTTAGTGTTGACTTCTGATGCCTCATAGAGTTCATCACGATCAATCACAGTAAATTTCATAATAGACTTTTTTCACAAAGATCTTTCACGCCACCTCCACAGACTCAAGATCAATGGCAATTTGCTCCATCAAAATATCATAATCATCAAGAGGATCACCTGAGAAGACGACTCCAGTGTTCTCATAATAACGACGAACTTTTTTAAGAAGTTTTGGATTCTTCACATCTAGGAAGAAATCACCATTTACAGCACCACGAAGAGTTTGAATGTCTTTCTTGAACTTACTAGTCAGTGTCATTGCTTTGTTTGTTGACCTTGTTATTATAGTGTATTGGCAGAATCATGTCAATAGGGGTCGCGAGGATCGAACTCGCCTTATCCAAATTATGAGTTTGGTGCATTCACCAGATTGCTAGACCCCCCATCACCAAAAGCACTCATGATGCTTCATTATTTTGTTCAGTGTAAATACGAATAATCTCATCATCACTGGCCATCATTAATACCTTATCTCCCGCATCATTTTCAACACCCAATGTTTCCCCATTTTCCACTCTCTCTACTAGCGACTCCCAGTTCCTTTGCCAATATTCCACGGAATAAATATGCATCTTGTGATTATGTATAATAGAATTATACACAAAAGAATACTATAGGTCAACCACTACTAATCAGTCTTTATTTGATATCCATTTACCCTTCTCTTTGTCATATTTTCTTACTTCACCAGGACGCAATCTATCTTTAGCAGACTCAATATCTTTCTTGAATTGCTTCCAATCCTTACCACTTCTAGATATTCTTCTCTTACCATACTTACTTTCTACTTTCTTCCTGGCAGTATCATCGGCATCTTTTTTATACCTTACAATCTTTTCAGTTGCGGATTGATTATCCCATTCAGTAAGAGAGTTAGACATTATAATCGTTTTTTATATATTTATCTGATGGCATAATTACTGATGCTGTTCCATCTTCTCTAATAACTCCAACCATCTCACCCTCTTCGGCTCTTTTGCAGAGTTTATCAAAGTTTTCTTCCCATTCTTTTTCTGTAAAGATTTTCATACTACTTCTTTCTCTCCAATAAGTTAGTTTTAATTTTTGTTAGATAATTATATAGTGGTTCAAACTTATATTCAATACTTGAATCCAATTTTACCGATATATCAAATTCACTAGTACCAACTAAAGTTCCAATAACATACGTTTGATAATATGGGACAAAATACTGAACAAGAATATCCAAATCAATAACACTTAAAAAATCTTCCTTCAATTCACAGTATCGTTTCTCACTAGGATGATCTCTATGTATTTTATAATAATTTTTCGCAAACCATTTCATCTCATTAAAAATTATATTTGAGTGGGTTTTAATATCTATAATTAAATTATTATAATAACAATGGGAAAATGAAGACAAAAGATTCTCTACAAATACTGCATTATATTCTGCAATATGATTCGGAGCAATAGCATAATCCCATTCAAGATTACCATTCATTGCACAAATGAAATGTGCAATATCATGACACGCTTTTGTTGGGGGTGGTTCTAAATTTTCTCTTATATCCTTCTTTCCGCAATAATATTCAATTATAGTAAAGACTTTTCCTTGATTCCAAGTCCAGTCTATAGACTTTATTAAACTCATTACTTATAGTTTTTGTCAAAAGGTTCCCAATGCTCCCATCCATATTTATGAACTGCCCATATTCCTAATATAGGAACAATTACCAGTAACATACACAAAAATCCAAGTGTTGTAGGTGTGGTTAATATGTATGCGGAAAAATGACTTAATTTATGTATCATGGGTTTCTTGGGTCAATCCCCAATTGTTTTAAATATTCAATCCACCAATCTTGATCTTTCATATATCTCCAATTAGGAACTTCCTTACCACGTTCTACAACATAGTATTGATATAAAGCATCATCGATAATCTGTGCGATCTCCATACTCTTCTTCCTCTTCATCAACGTCTGCATATGGGTCTGCCACAAATGGTCCTCGTTGTCGTAAAGATTCTTCTCTGACATAATTAGATTCAACATTAACGGCAGAAATCCACACAACAAGTTTCATTACTATAAAAATAATAACCAAAGGAAGAAAACATGCAATAAGAATTAATGGTTTCATTACCGCCTATATCTCACAGGCCATGTAACTCCCATCGCAGTAACAAGCAAAATTATAAATGCGAATACAAATAAAAGACTCATTTTACTCCAAAGTAATTTTTAACCATGGCAATAATGGTGGTATAGTACCTATTAATCTGAGGAGGCCTTCAGCAAATAATGCAAGAACAACCCAACCGACCAACATAGAAAGAATTCCAGCATTCCTATTGTGTTTTCTGATGGAATCATCAATCATCTCCTGTACTCTTTCTTCGTTCACATAATTACTGGGTCTAATTTCATTCATTCGGTACGTCATTTAGAAAATCTTCCATGGGATCAGATTCTCCTTTAACTATAGCACAAGCTCGAAGATAAAAAAAGTTATCTGTGTTACCAGATTCTTCAAAACTTACTTTAATTTTTCTCCAATTTTCTAAAGTGTCACGATGCATAAGTAACAAATAAAGATATACAATTCTATTTAATCTAATGATTTGTTAGACAATATTAAATATTAGGAAACTATAACTGAGAATTTATCGAACATCAAAGTCTAATCTTTTAACTTTACGTTTACGTCTTTCCTCCTGATATACAAGATCACTACTTGAAAGAATATTTTTTTGCTGTTCTCTCTGGTTAGAGTTTATCATAACAACCTTTGATAAGTCAATCGCAGAAACTTTATCTGCAGTAACTGTCATCATATTGGGACAACCACAAACCTTTGTTTTAGTACTACTATGCAATTCTTTATTGCAATCCCTACATCTAACAATAATCATTTTATGTTTAATATTTAGAATAATGGGTTGCCTGAGGATCGAACTCAGGACCGGTCGGTTAAAAGCCGAATGCTCTACCTCTGAGCTAGCAACCCGAACATAATAAAGGGGAAGCGGATGATCGGAATCGAACCGACGACATCTAACTTGGAAGGATAGCGTTCTACCGCTGAACTACATCCGCAAAACGTCAGTGTTAGCACTGACGAGCATCGAGATTATCAATCTCCCCAAACAGGATGATTCCAGTTTTTTTTTCTCCTGGAGTGTTTGGTACGGAAGTAATTTGCCAATTCCGTTACAGGCTCACTAGGAATCGAACCTAGAATAACTCTTTAGAAGAGAGTAGTTATATCCGTTTAACTATGAGCCCTTCCAGTTTCGATAGGATACACCCAAACCCGTTATAGGATCTGGTTGCACAGCACCATACTTATCAACTAATCTATTAAACATTTGAGACCACTCTAATGTATTTTGGTCATCCCAAAATATATTATTTTCATTAGCATAGTCTAGGTCAGGATCATTCATTTTCTATAGTCATAATATCAACACTATCCACATTATCAAGATCTATCCATTCTGCAAACTCTTCATAAATTGCTTGGGCATTTTCATGATTTGTGTTGTCCATTCTTTCTATTGACCATTCACGCACACCAGCAACAATGTCTTCAGTCATCGATTCCATAATAATTTTTTCGGAAGTACCTTGAGAGGATGTTGCTATTATAGTACTTTGGAGTCCCGTCGTCAAGGGATTCTGTAAGGACTTTGTTATCAAATAGTTGCCTTGTCTCTTCGTAGTTTGTTCTGCCTTTTGTAGAATGTAAAGATAGCATAGTTCTGCTAAAACTTTGTCTACCATATTTGACAATATCTTCTTTAAGTTCCGGACAAGACCCATAATATTTTTTCCATTCCGATTCTTGTTTTACTTTTCGTTTTTTTCCTTTAGGAGTTCTAAACGACCAAAAATACTTTCTCCCAATGTATTGTCGTTTGTTCTGGAGATTGGTAATGTTATAAACAAAACCAAAGTAGTCGTGAATATTATCAGAGTTAAAAATTTCGCCATTATAAATCCAGGGATTTTCATAGTCAATGGTCATGCCCACAACACATCTATGACTTTATTTAGATTTGAACACAAGGACTATTTTGTGCTATAATTCATATAAATAATTCTGTAGCAAAGGACACGGCTATGAGTAGCGGTCAATTAAAAAAGGTAGATATGCAAGCAAGAGCATTTAAGCTCAAGAATGAATTGTATGATCGATGCGAAAGACATGAACTATCTGCAGAAGAATGCAGAGGCGCAGACGAATACCTTAATAAAGTCCTTGATGCTGTAGATGAGTTTTCAAACTAAAGTTTGAATCCACTAAAAGTATCATCTTTAACATCCTGCTTAATACCACCCACTACATAAGACTCTACTTCAGTTTCTTGTGGTGCAACTTGTAGGCCCTTGGAAGACAACCAGTGTTGTGTCCAGGGTAGTGGGTTATGAGCAGCAGGAATATCATATACAGGACTTAATCCAATTGCCTTAAGTCTTCTATTAGCAATCCACTCAACATATTGCTGAAGGAGTTTATCATTAAGACCAATCATACTACCATCCTTAAAGAGATAATCTGCCCAATGCTTCTCTTCATTTACACATAGGTCAAATTGTTTGTATGTCCATTCCTGCTCTTCTTTCATAATCTGCTTCATCTCAGGATCATCACCCTTACGCCAATTGTTTAGAATGTTTTGTGTGATGACAAGGTGTTGGTTTTCGTCTCTTGCAATAAGGGAAATGATTTTTGCACTTCCTTCCATAAGCTTGAGCTCCCCGAAAGCAAAAGAACAAGCAAAGCTAACATAGAAACGAATACCCTCAAGAATGTTAACATTAGCAATAGCCCTATAAAGTTTACGTTTTACTTCTTTAATTTCCCATTGGGATGATGGAGAATCCCTCATATCAAGATCCCACATATTACTAGATCCCCATTGCTGGGCATGATCAATGAACTCATCATATGCTCCAGTAACGCTAGAAGCACGTTCTAGGATACGATCATCAGAAAGGATAGTATCAAACACCTCAGAGGGGTTAGAATACACATTCTTAATAATATAAGTATAGGAGCGACTATGGATCATCTCCATAAATCCCCATACTTCAATACATGCTTCCAGTTCAGGTAAGGAGCAGTAAGGAAGGAATGCCATTGCTGGTCCTCTTCCTTGCACACTATCTAACATAATCTGATACTTCAGGTTAGAAGTATAGATATGCTTTTGTTCTGGACGGAGTGTATGATAATCTCCACGATCTTTCTGCAGAGAAACTTCTTCAGGTCTCCAGAAATATCCTAGTTGTTGCTTTGTTAGATTTTCAAATGCAGGATACTTATAACTATCATATCTCTGCACACCAAGTGGTTTACCAAAAAACATTGGTTGCTTCTTGGTATCCACATCTTCAGTATTGAAGACAGTCATTCCTTTAATATTAGATTGCACAGGACTCACACTCCCCATCTTCAACATTTTCCAATTCATCAAGTAAACTATTTAACTTAGACTGCCCTTCTGGCACATCATCATGCCACCCCATTGGATGAGATGGTTCCTGAACTTCATCTGTCTTCATATCATGAGTATTCTGATAATATGAAGTCTTCCAACCATACTTATAAGTGGTCAAAAAATCTTGCGCCATAACAGACACTGGAACTTCATTATCAGAATAGTTTTCTGGATTGTAACTCCAGTTGCCAGAAATCGCTTGATCAAAGAACTTTTGCATAACAGCAACAACATTAATATAACCACGATTAGACTCCATATCCCAAAGAAGTGTGTAGTCATTCTTTAAAGATCCATACTGCGGAACAATCTGCTTAAGAGGTCCTTTCTTTGACTTTTTAATGGACAAGTAGTCTCTAGGTGGTTCGATTCCATTGGTTGCATTTGACACAACGGAACTGCTCTCTGAAGGCATCTGTGCGGACAGTGTTGAGTGCCTAAGTCCGTACTCCAAGATAGATGATCTAAGAGACTCCCAGTCATGTTGCAACTCCTGAGTACAGATTTCATCTACATCCTTCTTATATGTATCTATAGGAAGAATACCATCAGAATACTTAGTGCGACCAAAATCATGACACCATCCCTTCTCCTTTGCAATTTGATTGGATGTTTTGATTAGATAGTATTGAAATGATTCAGAGAGTCCATGAACAGCATCCCATGCTTCCTGGGAATCATAATTATAACCCAATTTAGCTAGATAATGTGCAAGACCAATAAACCCAACTCCAAGCGATCTCCGTGCCTTTGTGGCACGTTCTGCTGCTACTACAGGATACTCTTGATAGTCAATTAATTCTTCCAATCCACGAACAGCAAGGTCACAAAGGTCTTCCAATTCTTCATCAGATTTAATTTTACCAATATTTACAGCAGAAAGAATACATAAAGCAATCTCACCAAACTCATCATCAATATGATTGATGGGGTCTGTAGGTAGAGTAATCTCCTGACAAAGATTACTCATGTTCACTTTATCCTTAAAAGAAGAGTGGGTATTGCAATGATCAATGTTCATAATATAAAGACGACCAGTCTCTGCTCTTTCCTTTAATAGATCTAGGATAAGTTCTTGAGCTCCAATGGTGTCCTTTGGAATAGAATCATCTGCCTCGTACTTGGTATAGAGACTATCAAAATCATCGGTCCCGAAAGCATCATAAAGTCCAGGCACATCATGAGGAGAAAAAAGAGTAATCTCCTCATTCTTAATGAAGCGTTCATAAAATAATTTACTTAACTGGATGGAGTAGTCAAGTTTTCTGACTCTGTTGTCTTCTGTTCCTTTGTTGTTTTTGAGGACGAGGATGTCTCTGATTTCTTGGTGCCAGATAGGAAAGTGGACAGTTGCTGATCCACCCCTGATGCCGTTCTGAGTA